>Ga0160495_100059_pt1 | contig 185876 bp, 149 predicted proteins | sample DID4MG_4_FD_108251 | JGI IMG/M metagenome (GOLD analysis project Ga0160495, IMG submission 108251) | Enriched soil microbial communities from UW Madison campus, WI, USA - DID2933_E24_FP4 MG | ecosystem: Environmental > Terrestrial > Soil > Unclassified | place: USA: Madison, Wisconsin... | reverse complement strand
TAGCCGGCCTTGCGGTTGCGGATTTCCAGGTAGGGCAGGAAGAAATCGTCCAGCAGGCGGTTGGTGGTGTCGGAATCGCCCGCGGCGATGGCGCGGTAGAAGTCCATGGCGGTCTTCGGCACGAAGTTGAAGACGGCGGACGAATAGACCGGCACGCCGAGCGCACGGTAGGCGGCGGCATAGACTTCAGCGGTGGGCAGGCCGCCCAGGTAGGAGAAGCGGTCGCCCATCTTGCGGCGGATGCGGACCATGGCTTCGATGTCGCCGATGCCGTCCTTGAAACCGACCAGGTTGGGGCAGCGTTCGGCCAGTTGCGCAAGGCTGTCCGCCGACAGGCGGGACTGGGCGCGGTTGTAGACGATGACGCCGATCTTGACCGACTTGCAGACCTGTTCGACGTGGGCGGCGATGCCGTCCTGCGAGGCTTCGGTCAGGTAGTGGGGCAGCAGCAGGATGCCCTTGGCGCCTTGGCGCTCGGCCTCTTGGGCGTAGGCGATGGCGGTGCGGGTGGGGCCGCCTGCGCCTGCCAGGATCGGCACCTTGCCGGCGCAGGTTTGCACGGCGGTGCGCACGACGTCCGAATACTCCTGGGGAGCCAGGGAGAAGAACTCGCCGGTGCCGCCTGCGGCGAAGAGGGCGGTGGCGCCGTACGGGGCCAGCCATTCGAGGCGGGCGGCGTAGGTCTTGGCGTTGAAATCGCCGTTCTGGTCAAAGTCCGTCACGGGGAAGGACAGCAGCCCTTCCGACACGATTTCTTTGAGTTCCTGCGGGGTAGTCATAGCGCGCTCATCCGGTGTGACCGTCGCGGGCTGTGCTGCCGTGAACGGTGTGCGGTGTTGAAAAGGTAAGTCATCGTACAACATGAATTTATTCGTTTCAAGGCCTGTTTCCCTATGGGACTACTTGTAGACAAGGGGAAACCCGGAATTTATTTTTGACCCAGTTCGGCGATATTCTTTAGGTTGTACGATAACGTACTGGATGCCGGATTCGCGCGCATCCGCTATGCAAAAGGATTCTTCATGCAGGTTGTGGCAGACCAAGCGCCCGTGCTTATCAAGATTCACCCGCAGGACAACGTGGCGATCGTGGCCAATGAAGGCGGCTTGCCCGCCGGCACCGTACTGCCCGACGGGTTGCAACTCGCGGACGCGGTGCCGCAAGGGCACAAGGTCGCGTTGACGGACCTGGCCGAAGGCGATGCCGTCGTGCGCTACAACGTGGTGGTCGGTTTTGCGGCGAAAGCCTTGCCGCGCGGCAGCTGGGTAAACGAACGCGTCACCACCATGCCCGCGGCGCGCACCTTGCAGGACCTGCCGGTGGGCACGCGCATCACACCGTTGCCGCCGCTGGAAGGCTATACGTTCGAAGGCTACCGCAATGCCGACGGTACCGTGGGCACGCGCAACATCCTGGCCATCAGCACCACGGTGCAATGCGTGCAGGGCGTGGTCGAGCACGCGGTTGCGCGAATCCGCCAGGAAATGCTGCCGCGCTATCCCAATGTGGATGACGTGGTGGGCATCGAACACACCTACGGCTGCGGCGTGGCCATCGATGCGCCGGGCGCCGCCATCCCCATCCGCACCTTGCACAACATCGCGCGCAATCCCAATTTCGGCGGCACGTCGATGGTGGTCAGCCTGGGCTGCGAAAAACTGCAGCCCGAACGCCTGCTGGCGCCGGGCGCCATTCCGATCCGGGCGGGCGAGGGCATGGGCGCGGACGGCAACGGCGTGGACACCATCGTGCTGCAGGACGAAGAGAATATCGGTTTCCAATCCATGATCGACTTGATCATGCGCACGGCCGAACGCCATTTGCAAAAGTTGAACGCGCGCCGACGCGAAACCTGCCCCGTGTCGGACCTGACGGTCGGAGTGCAGTGCGGCGGCAGCGACGCGTTTTCCGGGGTGACCGCCAACCCGGCCGTGGGCTTTGCGACGGACCTGCTGGTGCGGGCGGGCGGCACGGTCATGTTTTCGGAAAACACCGAAGTGCGCGACGGCATCGACCAGTTGACCGCGCGCGCAGCCACGCCCGAGGTGGCGGACGCGCTGGTGCGCGAGATGGCCTGGTACGACGATTACCTGCAGCGTGGCATGGCCGACCGCAGCGCCAACACCAGCCCGGGCAACAAGAAAGGCGGGCTATCGAACATCGTTGAAAAGGCGATGGGCTCGATCGTGAAGTCGGGTTCGTCGCCGATCCACGGCGTGCTGTCGCCGGGCAACCGCCTGACGCAGAAGGGCTTGATCTTCGCGGCCACGCCGGCCAGCGATTTCATCTGCGGCACCTTGCAGCTGGCGGCCGGCATGAACCTGCACATTTTCACGACGGGGCGCGGCACGCCGTATGGCCTGGCGCAAGTGCCGGTGATCAAGGTGGCCACGCGCGACAGCCTGGCGCGCCGCTGGCACGACCTGATGGACGTGAACGCCGGCCGCATCGCGACGGGCCAGGCGACGATCGAAGACGTAGGTTGGGAGCTGTTTCGCCTGATGCTGGATGTGGCCAGCGGCCGCCAGCAGACCTGTGCGGAAAAACTCAAGCTGCACAACGCCCTGGCGCTCTTCAATCCCGGCCCGGTGACCTGAGGCTCGGGCCCTCAGGCCACATCGCATTGCCATCGCATTACACCGATAAGAGGAGACACCGATGGAGCATGCCCCCTTGGCCCAACCCGGCCGCCGCCGGCTGCTGGGCGCCGCTTTGGCGCTTGGCCCGGTTGCACTGGCGCACGCGCAACCCGCTGGCCCAGGCCCCTCATTCAATTTCACGGCTCAGCAACGCTACCCGGATCCGTCCATTCGCATTCTGGACCCGGAGTTTTCCAAATACCGCATCTACAGCAGCAGCGTCGAGCAACTGGCCAGCGGCTTTCGCTGGCTGGAAGGGCCGGTGTGGGTGGGCGACGGGCGCTATCTGCTGGTGTCCGACATTCCCAATGACCGCATCCTGCGATGGGACGAAACCACGGGCGCTGTCAGCGTCTTTCGACATCCGGCCAACTTCAGCAACGGCCTGGCGCGCGATCGCCAAGGCCGTTTGCTGGCCTGCGAACACCTGACGCGCCGCGTCACGCGCACCGAATACGACGGCTCCATCACCGTGCTGGCTGACCGCTACGACGGCAAGCGCTTGAATTCGCCGAACGACATCATCTGCCAACGCAACGGCGCCATCTGGTTCACGGACCCGCCGTTTGGCATCGGCGGCCACTGGGAGGGCGACAAGGCCAAGCCCGAGCTGCCCCATGGCGTGTACCGGATTGATCCGTCCGACGGCCGCGTGACGCGCGCGCTGGAAGATTTGGCCGGCCCCAACGGGCTGTGCTTCTCGCCGGACGAAAAGCTGTTGTACGTGGTGGAGTCACGCCACCAGCCCAACCGCGTGATCTGGGCCTACGACGTTGGCGCGGACGGCGCATTGTCGGGCAAGCGGGTCGTCGTCGACGCGCAAGGGCCCGGCGCCATCGACGGCATCAAGTGCGACGAGGACGGCAACCTGTGGTGCGGCTGGGGCAGCAATGGCGCGCCAAACGCCAAGTCCGAAGAGCTGGATGGGGTGATGGTGTTCAACCCCGCCGGCAAGCCCATCGGCCACATCCGGCTGCCGGAGCGCTGCGCCAACCTGTGCTTTGGCGGCGCCAAACGCAATCGCCTGTTCATGGCCAGCAGCCATTCCCTGTATGCGCTCTACGTGGAAACGCGGGGCGCCGCCTGAATTCGCGCGAGGCGGCGGCACAGCCGCCCGCGCCCGATTTATTGACGACACATCAAACGAGTGGAGACAGCATGAACGTAAGCAAGAGGCAGTTCCTGGGCGGCGCCGCGGCGCTTTGCCTGTCGCCGCTGGCGCCCGGCTGGGCGCGAGTGGCCAACGCCGCGGCCGCCGCCGCCGACGCCAATTGGCCGACGCGCCCCGTGCGCATCATCGTGCCGTACCCGCCCGGCGGATCGTCCGACATCATCGCCCGCATCCTCGCGCCGCGCCTGGCCGATGCGCTCAAGCAGACCGTGGTGGTCGAGAACAAGCCGGGCGCCAACGGCAACCTGGGCGCTGGCCTGGTCGTGCAATCGGCGGCGGAAGGCCACACCGTGCTGCTGTGCGACGTGGGCGCGCTGGCGATCAGCCCGTCCGTCTACACCAAGCTGTCCTTCGACCCGTCCAAGGACCTGCGCGCCGTCAGCATGCTGGCGTATTCGCCGCACGTGCTGGCCGTGCATCCCGACGTGCCTGCCAAGACCGTCCAGGAACTCGTGGCGCTGTCGAAGAAACAGCGCCTGAATTTCGCCGTGACCGCGATCGGCAGCGCGCCGCATCTGGCCGCGGTGGCGGTGCAGCAGGCTACGGGCGCCCAATGGGAATACGTGCCGTACAAGGGCGGTTCGCAGGCGGTGACGGATACGATCGGCGGGCAGACCCAGGTGATTATGAATGGGTTGCTGGCGACCTTGCCGCATATCAAGGCGGGCAAGCTGCGGCCGATCGCCATTTCCAAGGGCGAACGCATGCAGCTGGTGCCCGACATCCCGACCATTTCCGAACAGGGCGTCAAGGGATTCGAGTCCGGCACGTGGCAAGGCGTGATGGCGCCGATTACGACGACGGATCCGGTGGCCGAGCGCCTGGCGACGCTGATGGCGCAGATCGTCAACCAGCCCGACGTGAAGGCGCAGTTGAACGAACAGGGCGCCGAGATCGTGACCCGCAATCCGGCGGAGCTTACCCAGTTCTTCAACAGTGAGCGCGCGCGTTGGGCCAAGGTCGTGCAAAGCGCCGATATCCGGCTGGATTGATCGGCAGCCAACGGCACGCGTCTTGCGAGGCGGTGAGGATGAGCGCACACTGGAATCGATGCCGCCTCGTCACGGAGCTGCAATGAAAGCCCTGGTTTTTGCCGCCTGGATCGCACTGGCAGCCGGTCCCGCCCTGGCGCGGGACGGCGCGCCTGGTGTGCCACAACCGCCGTCGTCCGCACGCACCTTGCCCGACGCGTGCCTGGGCACCTCGTGCCCGAAGACGATCGATCCTGCGCGGACGAAATCGCCATGCCTGGGTACGTCTTGTCCGGGCTCAGGCTCCCCGGTCCCCGCCGCGAGGCCCGGCGCAAGCTCGGCACCTGCGCCATGGAGCGGGCCGGCCCAGCCCAAGCTGCCGCCGATGCCGTCGCGACCCGGCCAGCCGATGGGGCCGCTGACTCCAGCGCCCGCATTGCCGCGTTAGCATGCGGTGTCCCGCCAAACGTCGGGCGCGGGCTTGAAATAATTCATGACGAGACTTGTTGCACAGCAACATGGCCTGCTATCTTCTTGCCCGTAACGCGTTCGTCGCGACCTGGGACTTCTATCCATGCCTGCTCGTCAACGCCTTTCCCTTGATCCTGCACCCGTGCCGCCGCCGTCCAAGGATGCGCTGGGGTGCGCGGCCAGCAAGTTGCTGGTAAACCAGCATTTCGAGGGAGGGGGCTTAACTTTCTATCGCAAGAGCACGGACCGCGAGCATTTCGGGCATGTCTCCACGCCTGCTTCCGACCGGGGATTCCTGGTCGGCGTGGCGATGCAGGGCGGTCATCGACGGCGCATCCTGCAAGGCCATCATGCGTCGAACCATGACTTCGACCAGGGTTCGATCTACATCCGGGACTTCACCGACGACTATCGCGCCGATTTGAATGGCGGTTTCGACTTTGTGCTGATCGAACTGTCGCGCGCCTTCATCGAACGCGTCAACGACGAGAGAGGCGGGCCGCGCGTGAGCAGCCTCGTGCCGCAAGCGGGCACGGGCGATCCGGTCCTGGCGCATCTGTCCCATGTGCTGGGTGCGGTCCTGGAACAACCGGCGCAAAGCAGCCGCTTGTTCGTCGACCACCTGAGCCTGGCCATCGGTACCCATCTGCTGGAGCGCTACGGCGCCGGAGCCACGTCCGGCTGGGCGGATACCGGCGGCAGCCGGGTGCTGTCGCGCACGCTGGAGGCGAGGGCCAAGGACATGCTGCTGGCGACCGTGCGAGACGACAGTTCCATTGCCGACATCGCCGAGGCTTGCGGCCTGTCGCGCAGCTATTTCATCAAGGCGTTCCGGCAAACGGTCGGCACCACCCCGCACCGCTGGCTGCTGGAACAGCGGGTGCAAAAGGCTAAGGAGCTGCTGCGCGTGCCGGGGCAGTCCATCATCGACACGGCGCTCGTGTGCGGCTTTGCGGATCAGGCTCACATGACGCGGGTGTTCACCAGTCTGGTTGGGGTGTCGCCGGGCGCGTGGCGGCGGGCAAACGCGTTGTAGCCCTCGCTTTGCGTCATTGCTCTTTCGTACAAAGCAGGACGCAAGTGCGCAAGACCCTCCAGCAGCGGGAAGTTACCGTTCGCGGTATCGTGCCGCTTTCCTGGAGGATCCGTGAGTGAATTCATGAACCGTCTTGCCGCCGTTTCCGCATCTGCCTGCCAGCCAGCCGATTTGCCGTCGTTGCATGCCCAGGCGTTCCCGATGCTGGATCCCGCGTTGATCCGCCGCGCCGCAGCGTACGGGGAAGAGATCACAGTGGCCAGCGGCAGCGTCCTGTTGAGCTGCGGCGAGCGCGAAGCCGCGTTCTACATCGTCCTGGAAGGCTACGTCGAGGTATTGGAATGCGAGGCCGGCGGGACGATGCAAAGCCTATTGATGCATCGCGACGGCGAATTCACGGGCAGCCTGGACCTGTTTACCGACCGCCCCAACGCGGTCACGGCGCGCGCGAATTCCGCAAGTCGTTTGCTGCGTTTGAGCCGGACGGCGCTGGCGCAACTTATCCTGACCAATCAGCAATTCGCGGACGTCGTGTTGCGCGCCTTCATGTTGCGTCGGATCGGGTATTTGCGCCGGCGGCCCTATGGCGGCGCCATCCTGCGGTCGACAACCAGCACAGAACAGGAAGACACCGTGCTGGACCTGGCCGTGATCGGCGGCGGTCCGGCGGGCCTGGCGGCAGCGAGCTATGCGGCTTCCGAAGGCCTGCATACGCTCCTTGTGGGCGGGACGCTCTGCGTCACGGGGCCGGCGGACGCAACCGTAATGCGCGGGTTTCCCGGGACCATCACGGGATTGTGCGGCGTCGGCCTGCTGCATCGGGCCGAGGTCCAAAGCCGGGGCTTCGGATCACACGTGCTGCCCAGGCGCACGGCCAGCGCGTTCGACAGCACCTGTTATCCCTATCGGGTGCGGCTGGACGACGGCCAAGTGATCGAAGCCCGCAGCCTGATCGTGGCGACGGGCGCGCCGGAATACGGCGCGCCTGAACCGGGCGCCAACACGGCATGGCTGGACGGGTGCCTCGATACCGACGACCTCGGCTACATCCATACGGGCCGCGCGGCGGCGGGCTCCATGCAGGCCCGAGCTTATGAAAGCTCGCAGCCTGGCGTGTTCGCGGTGGGGGCAGTGCGGTCGGGGTCGGCCAAAGACGTGTTGGCCTGCATCGCCGAAGGCGCGGCGGCGGTGCGCGTGGTGCACCGCTTCCTGGACGCCTCGGCGCACTGACACCGTTCGCTCAGGCGGCAGGTCCCGATCCGGCCTGGCGCATGTCCAGCGCCAGGAAATGGTGCACCACGGGCTTTTCCGGACCGATGTGAAAGCGCTGGGCTTCGCCCTGCAAGTCGGCATCAGCCTGCGACACGCGCTGGTGCTGGCGCAGGTGCTCCGCCCAGGACTCCACCAGGAACCATTCCTGGACCCGTTCCGGATCGCTGGTGTGCTCGGCGATGCCCCAGGCGTAGGCGCCGTCGCGGCGGCGCTCTTGCGCGACTGCCTTTAGCGCTTGCAAGAATGCCGGACGATCCTGGACACGGATGCGGTATTCGATCTGCACCATGACGGGACCCCGGTCGTGTTCAACCGGGGTGTCCAGCAGGGGCTCGGGCCAATGGTTGGACGGATCCAGATTGGCTTCGCCTTGCGGCAGCCGCATGCGGTGCAGCACCAGGCCCGCCACGAGCAGGCCTGCGGCGCCGGCCAGCAAGGTCGCCGGCACGCCGATCTCCTGCGCCAGCAAGCCCCAGCCGAGGCTGCCCGCCGCCATCGCACCGTTAAAGACCATCAAGTAGATCGCCAGGCCGCGGCCCCGCACCCAGTTCGGCAGAATGGCTTGCGCGACGCCGTTGAACGTGGTCAGGGCGACGATCCAGCCTACGCCCAAGAGCAGCAACAGCAGAACGGCAGCCCATTGCGGGGGCGCAAACGACAGGGCGGCCATCACCACAGCCGCGACCGCGGCCGCCGCCAGCACCAGGCCGTCGGTGTTCAGGCGTTGGCGCAACTTGGGCAACATGACCGCGCCCAGGATGGCGCCCAGCCCTACGGCACCCAGCAAAATGCCGTAGAAGCCGGCGCTGCCGCCCAGCATCTTGCGCGCCACCAGCGGAAGCAATGCCCAGACCGAACTGGCGAAGATGAAGAAGACCGCGGCGCGCAGCAGCACCACGTGCAATTCCCGGCTGGCGCGAGCGAAACGAACCCCCGCGCGGAAGGCGCCGAAGAATTGTTCGGAGAGGCCATCGTCTACTTTTTTGGGCCGCTTCCACCAGAGCAGCGCGCCAATCACGAACACGTAGCTGAGCACATCCGCGCCGTAGGCTGCGGCGGCGCCGAACGCCGCCAGCAGCAGGCCGCCCACGGCAGGTCCCAAGGCGCGCGCGATATTGATGCCCAGCGAGTTCAGGCCGACGGCGGTCTTCAGTTCCGCCTTGGGCACGAGTTCCGGGACGATGGCCTGCCAGGTCGGGCCCATCAGCGCCGTGCCCACGCCGCCCAGGAAGGTCAGCGCGATCAGGTATTCGACGGTCAGCGTATTGGTCTTGGCCATCATCAACAGGGTGAAGCTGACGCAGGCCAGCAGCACCTGGATGATGATCAGGAACCGGCGGCGGTCCAGGATGTCGGACAACACGCCTGCGGGGATCGCCAACAGGAAGACGGGCAGCGTGGCGGCGGTTTGCATCATGGCGACCGCTGCGGGGTTGGACGACAGGTCGGTGACCAGCCAGGCGCTTGCGACATCGCGCATGAAGCTGCCGATGTTGCCTAAGATCGTGGCGCCCCATAGCACCGCGAACAGCGTGTGCTTAAGTGGCGCCATGCCCCCGACGGCGGCGGGGGCAGGGGTGCTTCGGTTAGGGTCGGCCATTAGGGCGCTCCGTAAGGTCGTGCCAGGCGACCAGGACCCACGCCCCGGCCAGCCCGATGTGCTCGTAAAAGGCGTTCATGATCATGAATCGCGCGTCGGTTGGGGCTTCCCAGAACCGGTTCGCCATCAGCGCGGCGGCGGCGGTGAAGGCGGCAAGCGTCAGCGCGCCCAGCCAGCGCAGCCGCCCGGACAGCACAAGCGCGCTTGCGCCAAGCTCCAGCAAAATAACGGCAGCGGCCGCCAGATGGGCGGGATGCAGGCCGAAATGCGCCATTTCAGCCTGCGCGCCGTTGAAATCCATCAGCTTCACCAGCCCGCCTTGCACGTACGCGCCGCAAAGCGCCAGCAGGGCAAGCCAGCGCACGGCCGGCGTCGTGAATACCGCCGGCATCGTCATACGGCCCAGCACGCGCAGCCCAGCGCGCCCCAGAAGCCCTTCAGGTCCGACACGGGCAGCGTGCTGGCCCAGGCGCCCGCGTGCTGATGGCCATGGACATTGCAGCCGTTCGCGCACGCGCAGGCGGCGGCTGCCTCGCGCAGCGTCGCCTGCAGTGGCTTGCCTTCGATATCGCCCCATGCGCCGTAGCCGCCGAAAAGGCGCGTGGGCGACCAGTCGGGCATCGCGGGCGGTGGGGCCGCTTCGTCGTGCGCGGCGAACTCGCCGGCGCCCCACACCACCTTGCCGCCCACCACCGTCAGCAGGCTGCTGGTGTCGGCGATATCCGATTCGGGGCAGGCGAAGAAGTCGCGGTCGGGTACGACCAGGTCGGCCAACTGGCCTTCGGCGATGCGGCCTTTCTTGCCTTGTTCGTTCGAGAACCACGTGACGTTCTCGGTCCACATGCGCAGCGCGGTGTCGCGGTCCAGGCAGTTGCGCTGCGGCGTCAGCCGCAGGCCCCCGACGGTCTTGCCGGTGATCAGCCAGGACAGCGATACCCAAGGGTTATAGGACGCCACGCGGGTGGCGTCCGTGCCGGCTGACACGTTGACGCCTCGCTCCAGCATGCGCTTGACGGGCGGCGTGGCTTCAGCGGCGCCGGCGCCATAGCGTTCGACGAAGTACTCGCCCTGGTAGGCCATGCGATGCTGCACGGCCACGCCACCGCCCAACGCGGCGATGCGGTCGATGGATCGTTCGGAGATGGTTTCGGCGTGGTCGAAGAACCAGTTCAGGCCGGCCAGCGGAATGTCCCGGTTGACGCGTTCGAAGACATCCAGCGCGCGCGAGATGGTTTCGTCGTAAGTGGCGTGTAGGCGCCAGGGCCAGCGGTTTTGCGCCAGGATGCGCACGACTTCCTCAAGCTCGCCTTCCATCTCCGGCCCCATTTCCGGGCGCGGCTGGCGGAAGTCTTCAAAGTCGGCCGCCGAGAACACCAGCATTTCACCGGCGCCGTTGTGACGGAAGTAGTCCGTGCCTTGCTTGTATTGCGAGGTGGCGGTCCAGTTCAGGAAGTCCTCCTTCTCCTGCTTGGGCTTTTGCGTGAACAGGTTGTAGGCCAGGCGGATCGTCAACTGGCCAGCGTCGGCAAGTTGTTGGATCACTTGATAGTCTTCGGGGTAGTTCTGGAAGCCGCCGCCAGCGTCGATGGCGCCCGTGACGCCCAGCCGGTTCAAGTCGCGCATGAAATGGCGGGTGGAGTTCATCTGGTAGTCAAACGGCAGCTTCGGCCCCTTGGCCAGCGTGGCATACAGGATTGCAGCATTGGGCTTGGCCAGCAGCAGCCCCGTGGGGTTGCCGGCCGCGTCGCGCACGATTTCGCCGCCCGGGGGCGCGGGCGTGGTCTTGTCGTAGCCCACGGCCCGCAGGGCGGCGGCGTTCAGCAGCGCGCGGTCGTACAGGTGCAGGATGAACACCGGCGTGTCGGGCGCCGCGGCATTCAGTTCTTCGATGGTCGGCAGGCGCTTTTCGGCGAATTGATGCTCGGTGAAGCCGCCCACCACCCGCACCCATTGCGGGGCGGGAGTCACGGCGACTTGGCGACGAAGCATCGCCATCGCGTCGGCTAGGCTCGTCACCCCATCCCAGCGCAGTTCCATGTTGTAGTTCAAGCCGCCGCGGATGATGTGCAGATGGTTGTCGATCAGGCCAGGCAGGACGCCACGCCCGTTCAAGCTGATCACCTTCGTGCCGGAGCCTGCCAGGGGCAGGACGTCGGCCGCGGCGCCGACGCGGGTGAAGCGGCCATCCTTGATGGCGACGGCGTCTGCCGTGGGGTGGGCGGGGTCTAGCGTCGTGAAGCGGCCTTGATGCAGGATCAAGTCAGGGGCGCCATGGCGCGTGGGGTCCAGGGGGTCAGCCATTGCGCTTGTCTCCACATGCATCGGCGGTTGTTTGGGCGGGGGCGGCGGGCAGTTTGGGGCAGCTGGGCAGTTCGCCGAACATGTGCGGCTTGACCTGCTGGTGTAGCCACGACGTACGCGTGGCATCCTCGGACAGCAGGCGCTTTATCAGCGGTGGGATCTGCTCACCGGCCAGGATGCCAAGCAGGCCTACCAGGGCGATCACGGGAGGCGCGGGCGAGCGCACATTGAAGAGCGCATAGATGATCCCGACCAGCAAGCCGAGTCCCAGCGAAACCAGGTAGACCTTCATCAGCGGGCTCCGATCAGCCTTCGTGGGCGTTGAACATGGTCTTGGCGTAGATGATGCCCAGGCCGTAGGCGCCGCCAAACTTCTTGGCGATGCCGGTCGTCATGTCGTAGGTGTCCGTGCGCGCCCAGTCTCGCTGCATTTCCAGCAGGTACTGCAGCGCGGTGATCGGCTGGCCGCCTGCTTGCACGATACGCTCGATTGCGCGGTTGTGAGCTTCCGCCGAAACGTCGCCGCAGGCGTCAGTGATGACGTAGACCTCGAAGCCCTGGTCCAGCGCAGACAGGGCCGGGCCCACGATGCAGACGCTGGTCCACAGGCCCGCGAGCACGATGCGCTTCTTGCCGATTTCGTTGACCTGCTTGATGACGGCGGCGTCTTCCCACGTGTTCATGGACGTACGGTCCAGCAGGGTCTGGCCAGGAAAGGGGGCGACCACTTCGTCGAACATCGGGCCCGAGAAGCTCTTCTCGGCAACAGTCGTCAGGATCGTGGAGGCGCCGAAGCCGGCGGCGGCGTGGGCGACCAGTGCGGCGTTGTTGCGCAGGGTGACCGCGTCGATGGAATGCGTGGCGAACGCCATCTGCGACTGGAAGTCGATCATGATGAGCGTGTGGTCCTTAGGCGAAAGCAATTTCGTGCCGGGGGTGGGGGTGGCGTTGACAGACATGGACGACTCCTGAGAATGACGGGGTGAAGAAACCCGTGCAATGTGCCAGCGCCGGCAGGCTGCGTATTGAACGTTTGTCTGCCCGTTTGAAGATTGTGACTGCGCGGGTCGGCAAACGGACCATCATGCGGCCGGCCGGCCGGCCCGCCAGCGGGCGGGGCGCGGGGCCGTCCCCTGTTGGCCTGTTTACGCTTGGTCGTTTGCGGAACAATTTTGCAAACGACTGTAAAAACTCCACCTCGGCCGTTCCGGGGTTGAAAGAGCGGAGGCGCCAGGGGCGTCGTCGTGGCGCGCAGGTCCATCGACCCGAAATCGGGCCCTGCGATGCACTGCATTGGTGCGTGGCATGCGGCGGAGGGGTGCGGGAAGGTCGCCAGGGGTACAGGTCAGGGCTGGGGTTGCCCCAGGAATCGACGGCGCATTCTCGCGATTCGCACTTGGCATGCAAGTTGCTTAATTATTTCAACGATCCATTGCTACTATCAATCGTCGTGCCTGCCGGACCAGGGGGCGGACGGCCCCGATGTTGCCAGCGTGACCCTTGGAGACCTTCATGAAGCATCTCATCAAGCACGTGACCCGCTACCGCTATGCCGCCCCGGTGAACTACAGCATCCAGACGCTGCGCCTGACGCCTCGGCGCGACGACCACCAGCATGCGCTGCGGTGGCAGATCCAGACGCCTGGCGAGATCCAGCCGCAGGTGGACGCCTACGGCAACGTCATCCACACGCTGACCTTGCACCGCACCCACAGCGAAATCGAGATCCACGCCGTGGGGCAAGTGGACATCCATCCGCTGGCCCAGGGTCATGTGGGCGACGAGGACGAACGCCTGCCGGTCTACATCTACGGCGTGCCCACCGCGCTGACCCAGTGCGACGACACCATCCGCGATTTCTGCCGCTACGTGGCGCCCCGCGGCATGCATACGCCCGACGACGTGTTGAGGCTAAGCGCCGCCATCCGCGAACGGGTGGCGTACACGCCGGGTTTGAACGATGCGCCGATGACCGCGGCGCAGGTGCTGGCGGCAGGGCGGGGCGGCAGCCAGGACCACACCCATCTTCTGCTGGCTTGCGTGCGCGCCTTCGGCACGCCGGCCCGCTACGTCAGCGGCTATTGGCATGTGGCGGGTGACGAGGCCGCCAACCATGGCTGGGCGGACGTCTGGCTGGCCCGGCACGGCTGGGTCAGCGTGGATGTCAGCCACGCCTGCTTCGCTTCGGACGGCCATTGCCGGCTGGCGGTGGCGCGCGATTATGAATCGGCTTCGCCCGTGCGCTGGTTGCACGGCGCCGCCGCCGCGCTGTCAATGGATGTATCGGTACAGGTGCAGGCCAGCCACTGAAACCCCCACGTGTTCCCCTTGCAGTGCTTTGGCTGCCTTTGCGGCAGCCCCCAGTCGACCCGGAGAAGGCAGTGACGATCCACGTAGCACTCAAGCACGTTACGCAATACAAATATGACCGTCTTGTCGGGCTTTCGGCGCAAGTGCTGCGCCTGCGGCCTGCGCCTCACAGCCGGACCCCCATCCTGTCGTATTCGCTGACCATCGAGCCAGCCGAGCACTTCATCAACTGGCAGCAGGATCCTTTTGCCAACTACCTGGCGCGGCTGAATTTCCCGGGCAAGACCCGGGAATTCAAGATCACCGTGGACCTGGTTGCCGAAATGGCGGTCTACAACCCGTTCGACTTCTTCCTGGAGCCGGACGCCGAGACCTTCCCCTTCACTTACGACGACGGGCTGGCCCGCGAACTGGCGCCGTACCTGGTGTGCGGCCAGGCCACGCCGCGCTTTGCCGAGTTCCTGTCGCGCGTGGACGTGCGGCCGCAGCGCACCGTGGATTTCCTGGTGGGGTTGAACCAGCAGATCCATCAGGAAATCAACTATCTGATCCGCATGGAGCCGGGGGTGCAGACGCCCGAAGAGACGCTGGCGCGCAATGCCGGGTCGTGCCGCGATTCGGGCTGGCTGCTGGTGCAGGCGCTGCGCCATCTGGGGCTGGCGGCGCGCTTCGTGTCGGGCTACCTGATCCAGCTGAAGCCGGACGTGCGGGCGCTGGACGGCCCCAGCGGCGCCCAATCGGACTTTACCGACCTGCATGCGTGGTGCGAGGTCTATCTGCCGGGGGCGGGCTGGATCGGGCTGGACCCGACCTCGGGCCTGCTGGCGGGCGAAGGCCACATCCCGCTGGCGGCGACGCCCGAGCCGGGCAGCGCCGCGCCGGTGACGGGCGCGGTCGACGAGGCCGAAGTTGAATTCACGCACACCATGGAAGTCACGCGGGTGTTCGAGTCGCCGCGCGTGACCAAGCCCTATACCGATGCGCAATGGCACGCCATCCGCGACCTGGGCGACAAGATCGACGACCATCTGGACCACATGGACGTGCGCCTGACGATGGGCGGCGAGCCCACCTTCGTGTCCGTGTCGGACCGCGAGGGCGCCGAGTGGAACACCGCCGCACTGGGGCCCACCAAGCGCGGCTATGCGCTGGAACTGCTGAACCGGCTGCGCACGCGCTACGGCGGCAACGGCTTCCTGCATTTCGGGCAGGGCAAGTGGTATCCGGGCGAGCAGTTGCCGCGCTGGGCGCTGTCGATCTATTGGCGCACGGATGGGCAGCCTTGCTGGGAAGACCCGACGTTGTTCGCCGACGAGCGCCAGCGCAGCGCGTACACGGTGGCGGATGCCCGGCGCTTCATGGCGCGGCTGTGCGAGCGGCTGGGCGTTGGCGGGCAGACCGTCGTGCCCGGTTACGAGGACGTGTTCTATTACCTGTGGCGCGAACGCCGCCTGCCCGCGAACGTGGATCCCTTCGATTCGCGGCTGGAAGACGAGATGGAGCGCGCACGCCTGCGCCGCGTATTCGAGCAGAAGCTGGACGGCGTGGTGGGATACGCCTTGCCGATCCAGGCGGGCGAGGACGGTTCGTGGGTGTCCGGCCCCTGGTTCCTGCGGGACGAGCGCATGTACCTGTTCCCAGGCGATTCTCCAATGGGATACCGCCTGCCCCTGGATTCGTTGCCCTGGGTGGACGAGGCCGACGCGCCCGTGGCGGTCGAGCGCGACCCGTTTGATGCGCGGCGGTCGCTGCCCGGGCCCGCCCAGCTGCTGACGCAGAACGTGCGCGCCACGGCGCGCCAGGAGCCGGGCGGTCCGCTCGGTTCGCGCAACGGCGAAGCGCCCGTCGCGAACGGCGCGGGGCGCGGCGGACCGGGTGTGGGCGTGCCCGAGGCGCGGCAGCCGGCCAAGTTCGAATCCGCGGCCTGGCTCACGCGCACCGCGATGTGCGTGGAGGTGCGCAACGGCGTCCTGTACGTGTTCATGCCGCCCTTGCCGCGCCTGGAAGACTACCTGGCGCTGGTTGCCCAGGTCGAGGCCACGGCGCGCGACCTGAAAACCAGGATCGTGATGGAAGGCTATCCGCCGCCGCGCGATCCGCGATTGAAGGTGCTGCAGGTGACGCCCGATCCGGGCGTCATCGAGGTCAACATCCATCCGGCCAGCAATTGGGCCGAACTGGTCGACCACACCGAATTCCTCTACGAGGCGGCATTCGAGACCCGGCTGTCCACCGAAAAGTTCATGGCCGACGGCCGCCATACCGGCACCGGCGGCGGCAACCACTTCGTACTGGGCGGCGCCACGCCGGCGGACAGCCCGTTCCTGCGCCGCCCCGATGTGCTGGCCAGCCTGCTGGCGTACTGGGTGAACCACCCCTCGCTGTCCTACCTGTTTTCCGGCCTGTTCATCGGGCCGACGAGCCAGGCGCCGCGCATCGACGAAGCCCGCAACGACCAGGTGTACGAGCTGGAGCTGGCATTTCAGGAAATTCATCGGCGCGTGGCCCAGCAGGGCGATTCCGTGCCGCCCTGGATGATCGACCGGGCCTTGCGCAACATCCTGGTGGACGTGACCGGCAATACGCACCGGTCGGAATTCTGCATCGACAAGCTCTATTCGCCCGACAGCCCCACGGGGCGGTTGGGGCTGCTGGAACTGCGCGCCTTTGAAATGCCGCCGCATGCGCGCATGAGCCTGGCGCAGCAACTGCTGCTGCGCGGCCTGATCGCGCACTTCTGGAAGACGCCCTATACGGCGCGCCTGACGCGCTGGGGCACCGAACTGCATGACCGATTCCTGTTGCCTACCTTCGTGAAGATGGATTTCGAGGACGTGCTGGCCGACCTGAACGAGGCGGGCTACGGCTTCGACTCGGCCTGGTTCGATCCGCATTTCGAGTTCCGTTTTCCGCTGTTCGGCGACGTGGCGGCGCGCGGCATCCACCTGGAATTGCGCGGCGCGCTGGAACCCTGGCACGTCATGGGCGAAGAGGGCTCGTCCGCCGGGACGGTGCGCTACGTGGATTCGTCCTTGGAACGGGTGGAAATCCGGGTATCGGGCTTGAACGACAACCGCTATGTTGTGACGGTGAACGGCCGCGCGCTGCCCTTGCAGCCCACCGGCCGGGTTGGAGAGTACGTGGCGGGCGTCCGTTACAAGGCGTGGGCGCCGCCGTCGGCGTTGCATCCCACGATTGCCGTGCATGTGCCGCTGACGGTGGATATCGTCGACACCTGGAACCAACGTTCGCTGGGGGGCTGCAAATACCATGTGGCGCATCCGGGCGGGCTGAATCCGGAGTCGTTCCCGGTCAACTCCTACGAGGCCGAAAGCCGGCGCCTGGCGCGGTTCGAGAAGACCGGGCACACGCCGGGGCGTATGGACGTCGCGCCCGCTATCGTCAGCCGGGAATTTCCGTTCTCGTTGGATTTGAGGCACGATTGAGCCTTACCGCATGTTGAACCCCGGCGCACCCGCCGGCGATAAAGCCGCTATGCCGCAATTTCTTTTTCAGACGGATCCGTCGCAGGATGTCGCGTCCCTGGCGGTTCATGCGGCGTTGCCCGCACGTCCCGGGCACTATGACGAACTGCGCGACACCGCCGACGCGTCGGGCGCCACCCGGTTGCGCGAACCCTGGCCCCGTTTTTTTGAACTTCTGGGCACCGGCGGCTTTGCCGACCTGGACCGGCGCGTGGACGTGGTGGCCCGCCAGATCCGCGAAAACGGCATCACCTACAACATCTACGCCGAGGCCAACGGCTCGGCGCGCCCGTGGTCGCTGGACTTGCTGCCGTTTGTCATCAACGACACCGACTGGGCGGCGATCGAGCAGGGCGTGTGCCAGCGCGCCACCTTGCTGAACCGGTTGCTGGCTGACGTCTACGGGCCGCAGACGCTACTGGCCGACCGACTGATTCCGCCCGCGCTGGTGCTGGGCCACCCGGGCTATCTGCGTCCGCTGCGCGGCTATGCGCCGCCGGGCGGCACCTTTCTGCACATCGCCGCCTTCGACCTGGCGCGCGCCAGCGACGGGGGCTGGTGGGTCGTGTCGCAGCGCACCCAGGCCCCGTCCGGCCTGGGCTACCTGCTGGAGAACCGCCTGACGATCTCGGGCATGTTCCCCGAAGCGTTCAAGGAGCTGCGGGTGCAGCACCTGGCCACCAGCTACCGCCGGTTGATGGACATGTTGTACAAGCTCAGCCCCGGCGGGCTGTCGGCGCATACGCCACCGCGCATCGTATTGCTGACGCCCGGGCCCTATAACGAAACCTACTTCGAACAGACCTATCTGGCGCGCTATCTGGGGGTGACCCTGGTGGAAGGCAGCGATCTGGTCGTGCGCGACAAGCTGCTGTACCTGAAGACGCTGCACGGGCTGGAACGCGTGCACGCCGTGCTGCGCCGGCTGGACGACGATTTTTGCGACCCGCTGGAGCTGCGTTCGGACTCCACGCTGGGCGTGCCGGGGCTGCTGCAGGTCATGCGGGCCGGCAACGTGCTGGTGGCCAATTCCCTGGGCACGAGCTTTCTGGAGTCGCCCGCCATCAACGGTTTCTTGCCGGCCATGAGCCGCCGCCTGCTGCAGGCGGACCTGCTGCTGCCTTCGCTGCCGTCCTGGTGGTGCGGCGAGGCCGCGGCGCGCGAGCAGGTGCTGGCCAACCTGCCGGGGGCGGTGGTCAAGTCCACCTATCCCAGCAACCTGCGCGGCGGCTTCGAACCGGTGATCGGCGGCGCGGTGCCACCGTCCGAGCGCGATGCGCTGCAGGCACGCATCGCCGCCAACCCCGACGCCTACACCATCCAGGAATACCTGCCCCTGTCGCAGGCGCCCAGCTGGAGCGCCGGGCATATCGTGCCGCGCGCCGCGATGCTACGCGTGTTCGTCATCGCCGACGGGGAAGGCGGCTGGAACGTGCTGCCCGGCGGGCTGACGCGCATCGCCAGCCGCGAACAGCAGATCGTATCCATGCAGCGCGGCGGCAGCAGCATGGACACCTGGGTGACGACGCGCGGCGCGGTCGACACGTTTTCGATGTTGCCCGCGCAACTGCGCCCCGAAGACATCGTGCCCGCCCATCGCCCGGTATCCAGCCGCGCCGCCGAGAACCTGTTTTGGATGGGTCGCTATACCGAACGCGCGGAAAACGACGTGCGCTTGGCCAACGTGGCGCTGACGTGGCTCAACAGCGACGAGGACAACGCGGGACAACTGTTCGCCGCCGTCGCGGCCCTGTGCCGGCGCAGCGGCCTTGCGCCGGCCGCGCCGACCTTGTCGGTGCGCATGTTCGAATCCACGCTGCTCGCGGAATTGGCGGGCGAAGACGCTCAGGGCGGCGTGTCGCGCAACCTGGGCGCGCTGGCCTATGCGGCCGGGCAGATCCGGGACCGCCTGTCGCCCGACCATTGGCGGCTGGTCGTCACCGCCAACGAACTCTTCCGCCGCATGGCCGCCGGCGGCAAGGACCGCGATGCCGAGACGCCGGCAACGGCGCCGGACGTGCTGCGGGCGCTGAAGAACCTGGGTATGCAGCTGTCGGCCATCACAGGTTCGCAGACCGACCGCATGACGCGCGACGACGGTTGGCGGCTGCTGACGATCGGCCGGCAGATCGAACGCCTGTCGGCCATGGCCGGGCTGCTGGGCGAACTGTTTCGCCGCAATGCGGTGCTGGGCGACAGCGGGTTCAATATCCTGCTGGACCTGTTCGACAGCAAGATCACCTACCGCGCCTATTACCCCGGCCGCCAGGAAGTGCCTGCGCTGCTGAACCTGCTGGTGCAGGAACCCGCCAACCCGCGTTCGATCGCCTGCGTGCTGAGTGTGCTGCGTAAAGAGGTGGCGCGCCTGCCCGCCACGGTGGCTGGCCCGGCGACCGACTTGCTGGGGCTGCTGCCCGCCGAAGGCCCCGGGGTGGCGCTGACCGCGCTGTGCCAGCAGACGCAAGGCTTGTACGCGGGCGTGCTGGCGCTGTGCGAACAACTGGAGGCTGCCGCCAGCGCGCTTTCCAACGAGATCAGCCGCCGCTATTTCAGCCATGCGGCCGGCTACGACCAGACGCTGTCGGCCTGATGGCCGCCACCTAGCCGACCCGCCGCCGCCATGAACTTGCCCACGCCCGTTCCCGCCGATACCCCGGTCGACACCGCCGCCTGTGCCGCTGGCGTGACCTTGGGGGTGGACCACGAAACTGCCTACCGCTATGACTCGCCGGTGGAACTGGCGCACCACCTGGGCTATCTGCGTCCGGTGAGCGACGCGTGGCAGGTGGTGGAAGACTACGCACTGAACATCACGCCCGCGCCGTCCGACATCAGCGAAACCCAGGACGGATTCGGCAACACGCGCTGCACCTTCGCGCTGGTGGCGCCCCATGAATCGCTGACGGTGCGGGCGACCAGCCGCGTCACCGTCCGCGCCCGGTTCGAGGCCCTGGACCCCGCGGCGGGGCTGGCCTGGGAGGCGGCGGCGCAACGCCTGCGTTATGACCCGGCCGTGCCGTTCGCGCCCGAGGTCGAATTCACCTTCCCGTCGACCTACGTGCCGCTGCATCCGGAGCTTCGGGAATACGCCTTGCTGTCGTTCACCCCGGGGCGGCCGGTGGCCGAGGCCGCGCTGGACCTGATGCACCGCATTCACGCCGACTTCAGCTACCGGCCGGCGCATACGCAAGTGTCCACGCCCATCCTGCAGGCGTTCCAGGAGCGCATCGGGGTGTGCCAGGACTTCGCGCATGTGATGATTGGCTGCCTGCGTGCGATCGGCCTGCCGGCCCGGTACGTCAGCGGTTACCTGATGTCGCAACCGCCGCCGGGAAAGCCGAGGCTGATCGGCGCGGACGCCTCGCACGCGTGGGTTTCGGTGCATTGCGCCGGGGTGCCGGGCAACGCGGGATGGGTGGATCTGGACCCCACCAATGACGTGGTGCCCGGCACGGCGCACGTTATCCTGGCCTATGGCCGCGACTACGGCGACGTCACGCCCTTGCGCGGCGTGATCCGCGGCGGCGGCCACGAACTGGATGTGCGCGTGACGGTCGCGCCTATCGATGAATTTCCCACCGGGACGGATGCATGAGCTATTTCTTCGACGCGATCAACCGCCAGCTGCGCGCCCCGAAACGCCAGCGCGTGCGGCATGCCCGCGCGAAGGCGTTTCAATGCGTGTGCGGCCAGCCGATATTCTTTTCCAACACCGAATGCCTGAACTGCCACCGGCAACTGGGCTTCGACCCCAAGCGCGGCCACGTGCTGGCGCTGGACGAAGGCGCCACGCCCGGCACGTGGCGGGAATCGGGCAGGGCGCGCGGCAAGACTTACAAGCGCTGCGCGAATTTCACCCTGCCGGCCTTGTGCAATTGGCTGCTGCCGGCGCATTCGCCCGAGACGCTGTGCACCGCCTGCAACCTGAACCGCACCATTCCCGACCTGTCCGTGCTGGAAAACGGCCCGCTGTGGTTCAAGGTGGAAGCCGCCAAGCGCCAGATGATCGCGCAACTGATGACGCTGGGCCTGCCGATCCGGCGTTCCGAGGAGCCCGACGACGGCGGCCTGGCGTTTGACCTGCTGGCGCCCGGCGCCGATGGCGCGCCGCTGCTGACCGGACATGCGCAAGGGCTGATCACCATCAACGTCCTGGAGGCCGACGACGCCTACCGGGTGAAGGTGCGCGAAGACATGCGCGAGCCATACCGGACCCTGCTGGGCCATTTCCGCCATGAGATCGGCCACTATTACTGGGACCAGCTGATCGCAGGCGGCCCGTGGCTTGAGCCTTTTCGCCAGGTGTTCGGCGACGAACAGGCCGATTACGCGCAGGCCCTGCAGCGCAATTACGAACAGGGCCCGCCCGCGGACTGGGACCTGCACTTCATCAGCACGTATGCCTCGTGCCACCCCTGGGAAGACTGGGCCGAGACCTGGGCGCACTATCTGCACATGATGGATACGCTGGATACGGCCATCAGCTTCGGCGTCACGCGGATGTCGGTCGAGCAGTCCTACGAACCGTTCACGACGGCGTCGTTATACGACCCGCAGGACCCCGACGGCCAGGCTTTCCTGGATCTGGTCAACGCCTGGGTCGCGCTGACAGGCGTGTTGAACGAGCTGTCGCGCAGCATGGGGCAGCGGGATTTCTATCCCTTCGTGCTGCCGGCGGAAGTCGTCGGCAAGCTTCAGTTCGTGCACCGGGTGGTCAAGGGCGCGTCCACCATGCGCATCCCGCCGCAATAGGGCGCGGCCGCCGTCATCTGCCCCAGCACCTCGCGCAGTATTCCCTGCACGAGCTTCACGGCCTGCGTCATCGGGCGGCTGGAGGCCGTGGCGAGCATCAGGCGGGTGGACAGGCCAGGGTGCGTGATGCGGCGGGCAATCAACTGGCCGGCGGCGACTTCCTTGATGACGGCGGGCAGCCCCAGCACGGTGTGGGCCAGGCCCTCGACCACGATTTCCTTCATCAGCTCCAGCGCGTCGATTTCAAAGGCCACGGTAAGCGGCATGTCCGCCTGGGTGGCGGCGTGCTCCAGCGTGCGGCGCAGGCCATGGTTGCGGGTCGGCAGCACCAAGGGCAGGTCGCGCAGCTGTTCGAAGTCGATGGAGGCCATCGCCCGCGCCGCGGGCGACAGGTTCTGCGGCGGCGACACCAGAGCCAGGTCCAGCTCGGCCAGCGGGTCCACCGCGATGTGCTGCGAACGCCGCGCGTCGTGCAGCACGGCGATGTCCACGCGTGCATTGGTCAGCCATTCGTGCACGTAGCCGCTGTAGCCCGTGATGATGTTCAGCTGGATGCGCGGGTGCCGCTTCCAGACTTCGGCTACCAGCCGCGTGCCCACCATATGGCACAGCGTGGGCGTGAGTCCCAGCGTGACCTGGCCGGACGGCGATTTCTGGTCATTGTGGAATTCGGTGACCACGTGATCCATCTGCCGCAAGAGCGGGCGCAGCCGGTCCAGCAGCTTTTCCCCGTCGGGCGTCAGCGATACGCCGCGGCCATTGCGATAGAGCAGGGCGCAGCCGCATTCGTCTTCCAGCTTCCGGACTTGCCGGCCCAGCGCCGACTGGGCGATGCCCAGCACGGATGCCGCTTTTGAAAAGCTGCCCTGATCGGCGACGTGGATCAGGTTTTCGATCTTGCGTAAGTCCATCCCGGGTCTGCGCGCGGGGGCGCGCCGCTGTCTCTAGTGTGCGTTTCTTGTATATCTGATTGCCAGAGTATGCCTAGTCGGCTCCGGCTTGCCAATCTAGAATTTCCGGGACTCAACCCTGAATCCAGACGCCGCCCATGACCGTATCCGCCGAATCGAACACGTCCTCTCACGCCTTGCTGAAGGTGTTCGCCGCCAATGGCATCGACCGCGTTTTCGTGGTGCCGGGCGAAAGCTATCTGGGGGTGCTGGACGCCTTGCATGACTTTCCGCAGATTGACGTGGTGACCTGCCGCCACGAGAGTGGCGCGGCCTTCATGGCGGGCGCGGATGCCAGGCTGACCGGACGCCCTGGCGTGGCGATGGTGTCGCGCGGGCCCGGCGCGACCAACGCGTCGATCGGCGTGCACGCGGCGCAGCAGGACGCGGTGCCGATGATCCTGCTGATCGGGCAGGTGCCGAAGCGGGACGTGCGCAAGGAAGCCTTCCAGGAGATCGATTACCAGAAGATGTTTGGCTCGATGGCCAAGTGGGTGGTCGAGGTGTCGACGCCCGAGGAACTGGCGGCGGCGGCCTTCAAGGCCATCCGCGTGGCAACGTCCGGCACGCCGGGCCCGGTGGTGATGGTAGTGCCCGAAGACGTGCAGCAGGCCGCGGTGCCGCAGCCGGGCTGGGTGGCGGCGGCGGAGAGCCCCGCGCAGCCCGCGCCCGCCACGCTGGAGCGCATCCACGGATTGCTGGCGCAAGCGCGCCGGCCCTTGATCATTGCGGGCGGCGCGTTCAACCGGCCCGATGGGCGCGAGGCGCTGCGCCGGCTGGCCGAGCGGCATACGGTTCCGGTGGCGGTGTCGTTCCGGCAGCACGACCTCTTTCCCAACACGCATGCGCTGTACGCCGGGGACCTGGACCTGGCGACGCCTGCCGCGCAGGTCGCGGCCTTCAATTCCAGCGATTTGATCCTGGCCCTGGGCACGCGCCTGGGCGACATCACGACCCAGGGCTACGTGTTCCCGGCCCATCCCAAGCCGGCCCAGGCGCTGGTTCACTGTTATCCCGACCCGCACATCGTGAACCAGCATTTCGCGGCGGATGTCGGCCTGGTGGCGGACCCGGCGGCGACCGCCCATGCCTTGGCCAATCTGCCGGCGACCGGGCGCGGCCTGGCGCGGGACGATTGGGCGGCGTCGCTGCGCGCCATCCAGCAGCGCACCGCCTCGTGGCCGGAGAAGGCCGTCGACGACGGCGTGCCCTTCGTGTCGGTGGTGCGCGCCCTGACGCAGCGGACACCCAACGACGTGGCGATCTGCCTGGACGCGGGCACCTTCGCCGCGCCCGTGTACCGGCACTTTCCCTTCGTGTACCCGCAACGCTTGATGGCGTCGCAGTCCGGCGCCATGGGCTACGGCGCCCCGGCCGCGGTCGCGACGCAGCTGCGCCACCCCGACCGTAAGGTGGTGTGCCTGGTGGGCGATGGCGGCTTCATGATGACGGGCAATGAAATGGCCGCCGCCGCCGAACGCGGGCTGCCCATCCTGTTCATCGTGTCGAACAACAATTGCTACGGGTCGATCCGCCTGCACCAGGCGCGCACGTATCCGGGGCGCTATGTGGGCACGAACCTGTCCAGCCCCGACTTCACGATGATGGCGCGCGCCTTCGGCATGCAGGCCGAGTACCTGACCCGCGAAGACCAGCTGGATGCCGCGATTGCGCGTGGCCTGGCGTCGGAGCGTCCGTATTTCCTGGAAGTGCGGACCAGCCTGGCGGCCATTCTGCCGGCAGGCGCCAGCCATGCGGCGGGCGTGGACTTGCTGCCGCGCGGCGAATAGGCCCGCGCGGCGGGGATCCCGGTCAGTTCTTGTAGCCGGGGTCCTTGCGGTCCATCAGGCGAAGCATGGCGGGCCATTCCAGCTCGCCGAAGGGGCGGCGCGTTGTCGGCTGGTACAGGTGCCAGGTCTTTTCGATGACCTCCGGCGGCGGCAGGCAGAGTTCCCGGTTGGCGCTAAGCGCGTCCACCTGCGCCTTGCACGCCATTTCCAGCCAGTACAGGGTATTGAACGCCTGGGCGATGCTGGGCCCGACGGCCAGCAGGCCGTGGTTGCGCAGGATCATCGCCTCGGACGCGCCCAGGTCCGCCACCAGCCGTTCGCGCTCGTCCAGGTCGATCGCCACGCTTTCGTAGTCGTGATACGGAATCTTGGCAAAGCGCATGGCGGTCTGGGTCAGCGGTAGTAGCCCGCACCTCAGGGCCGATACCGCCATGCCCGCGCGGGTGTGCGTGTGGATCACGCACCCGACGTCGTGGCGGGCGCCGTGAACCGCGCTGTGAATCACATAACCCGCCGCATTGATGCCGTAACCGGTGGCCGACGGGCCGAGGATATTGCCGGCCAGATTGATCTTGACCAGGCTGGACGCGGTGATTTCGTCATACATCATGCCGTAGGGGTTGATCAGCAGGTGATCGTCCGTGCCAGGGATGCGCGCGGTGATGTGGTTGTAGATCAGGTCGCTCATTCCGAAGTGCGACACCAACCGGTAGCAGGCGGCCAGTTGGATGCGGGTGTCCCGTTCCTGCGGGCTCATGTCGTCGCTTGCGTGCATGGTCGTCGTGTCCTGTTCAGTCGGTGGCTTTGACATTGAAGTCGCGGACGATGGCGCCCCACGATTCGTATTCGTTCTTCATCATGGCGCCGAAGGCGGCCGGCGTGCGCGTGGTGCGCACCTGGGCGCCCAGGTCTCCCAGGCGCTCGCGCACCGTCGCATCAGCCAGCACGGCGTTCATTTCGCGGGCCAGCCGGTCCTGGATGGCGGGCGGGATGCCGGCAGGCGCGATCAGGCCCAGCCAGGCGCCCATGTCGAAGCCGGGAAAGCCCTGTTCGGCTACGGTCGGCACGTCGGGCAGCATCGCCACGCGATCCGGCGTGCTGACGGCCAGCGCCTTCAGCCGGCCCGACTTCACCATGGCCAGCGACGACACCATGGTGTCGAAGGTGGCGGTGGTGCGGCCGCCGACGATGTCGGTCTGCGCCTGGCTGCTGCCCTTGTACGGCACGTGCACCATGGCGGCGCCGGCCTTGGACAGCAGCACCGCCGTCACCAGATGGCTGGTGGTGCCGATGCCGGTGGTGGCGTAGGTCAGCTGATTGGGTTTGGCCTTGGCCGTTGCGAGGAAATCCTTCAGGTTGCCGGCGGGATTGTCGGGGCTGACGACGAACAGATATGGCAGCCACGTGATCAGGCCGATGGGCGCGAAATCCTTGCGGGCGTCGTAGTTCAGGTTGGGATAGACGTGCGGGTTGATCGCCTGCGGCGCAGAGGCGCCGATCATCAGCGTGTAGCCGTCGGGCTTGGCGCGCGCGCCCAGGCCGGCGGCGATGGAGCCGCCTGCACCAGGCTTGTTTTCGACGATGAATTGCTGGCCCATGCGCTGGGCCAGCCGTTCGCTCAACATCCGGGCGACGGTGTCGGTGGCCGTGCCGGGCGGGAACCCCACCAGTATCGTGACCGGCTTGGTGGGGTAGGCGGCGTCCTGGGCCTGGGCTGCGGCGCTGACGGCCCACAACGGGGCGGCGGTTGCCAGCGCCAAGGCGGCGGCCAGCCGACGCCGGCGTGCAAAGGCGATGTGGGGGGCATTGCGCATGCTTGTCTCCTGTCATGTTTTTCATGGCGGGAGCGCGCTGGCGCCGGCCCGCATCGGGGCCGGCTCCTCATCCAGCCCCAATGCCGTCCAAGGTGGCACAAGGGGCCGGCGCCTTCAATGGCCTGGGCGGCCAAGCAGATAGCGCGAAATGGCAAGGGCGGGGCACTCGCCGTGCCCCGGGCGCCTTACACGGTCAGGCTGATCCAGGTGGTCTTCAGGTCAGAGTACTTGTCCAGCGCATGCAGGGACTTGTCGCGGCCGAAGCCCGACTGCTTGACGCCGCCGAAGGGCACCGTGATGTCGCCGTCGGCGTAGCAGTTGACCCAGACCAGACCCGCGCGCAGCCGACGCGACAGCCGGTGCGCCCGCGACAGGTTCGACGTCCACAAGCCCGCGCCCAGACCGTAGACCGAATCATTGGCCAGGCGGACCGCATCGTCCTCGGTGGCAAAGCGCTGGGCCGCCAGCACGGGGCCGAAGATCTCTTCGCGCACCAGGGCAGAGTCCTGGCTGGCGCAATCGAAGATGGTGGGTTCGATGTAGTAGCCGCCCGTGGCGGTGCGGGCTTGCTTGCCGCCCATCCGCAGGCTGGCACCATCGGCCTGGCCCGCCGCGATGCGCGCCAGCACGCCCTGCATCTGGCGTTCGTCCACCATGGCGCCCATGGCGGTGGCCGGGTCCAGCGGGTCGCCGGGTTGCAGGCCGGTGGCGTAGGCGGCCACCTTGTCCATGAAGGCGTCGTAGATGCCGTCCTGCACATACAGGCGCGATCCCGCGATGCAGACTTCGCCCTGGTTCGAAAAGATGGCCAGCGCGGCGGCCTGGGCCGCACGGTCCAGGTCAGGGCAGTCGTCGAACACGATGTGGGGCGACTTGCCGCCGCATTCCAGCCAGACGCGTTTGAGGTTCGATTCGCCGGAATAGGTCATGAACCGCTTGCCCGTGGCGGTGGATCCCGTGAAGGCCACGCAATCCACGTCCGGGTGCAGGCCCAATGCCTGGCCGGCCACGGCGCCCAAGCCCGGCACGACGCTGAAGACGCCGGCCGGGATGCCGGCTTCCTCGGCCAGCGCCGCCAGCCGGATGGATGACAGCGAGGCCTGCTCGGCAGGCTTCAGGATGACGCAGTTGCCGGCCGCGAGCGCGGGCGCGACCTTCCAGGCGGCCATCATCAGCGGGTAGTTCCACGGCACCACGGCCGCCACCACGCCCAGCGCTTCGCGGGTGATGGTGGCCAGCGCGTCGGGGCCCGTGGGGGCGATCTCGTCGTAGATCTTATCGATGGCTTCGGCGTACCAGGCGTAACAGCGGGCGGTTTCCGGCACGTCGAAGGCCAGCGCGTCGCGGATGGGCTTGCCCATGTCCAGCGTTTCCAGCAGCGCGAGCTCTTCGGTGTGCTGGCCGATCAAGGCGGCCAGCCGCAGCAGGCGTTCCTTGCGCTGGCGGGGCGCCAGGCCGCTCCAGACGCCGGCGTCGAAGGCGCGGCGCGCGGCCTGCACGGCGCGGTCCACGTCGGCCTGGCCGCAGGCGGCCACATCGGCCAGCTTGCGGCCGTCGATGGGGCTGGACGCCGGAAACGTCGCGCCGTCGGCGGCGTTGCAATAGGCGCCGTCGATGTAGGCCTGCCCATTGAAGCGCAGTTCGGCGGCACGGGCGTGCCAGTAGGCGGAATCGTGGTGGCTCATGCTTGCTCTCCGGGGTGGTTGGCGCGCGCGACCATGGCGTCCAGCAGCACGTTGCAGCCGGCTTCCAGGTCCGCGGGCTTGGCGTCTTCGATTTCGTTGTGGCTCACGCCGTCCTTGCACGGTACGAAGATCATGGCGGTGGGCGTGACGCTGGCCATGTAGACAGCGTCATGGCCGGCGCCCGTCACGATGTCCATGGCGGCCAGGCCGCGGCGCACGGCGCCGTCTCGCACCTTGCCAACCAGATCCGGGTCGAACGGGGTGGGCGGGAAGTATTGGACCTGTTTGACGTCCACGGTCACGCCGTGGCGCGCGGCCACATCCGTGCAAGTGGCCAGCCAGCGCGCATCCATCTGCGTCAGGGTGGCCTCGTCTTCATGGCGCAAGTCGACGGTGAAGCGCACCTGGCCCGGGATGACGTTGCGCGAGCCCGGGTGCGCATGGATCTCGCCGACGGTGCCGCGGCCGTGAGGCTGATGGTCGTTGGCGATGCCCACGACCGATTGCAGCAGGAAGGTGGCGGCGTACAGCGCGTCCTTGCGGATGGGCATCGGGGTCGGGCCGGCGTGCATTTCCATGCCGGTCACGACCACGTCGTACCAGCGCACGCCCAGCGATCCGGTCACGACGCCGACCACTTTTTCTTCGTGCTCCAGGATCGGGCCTTGTTCGATATGCGCCTCGAAATAGGCGCCCACCGGGCGACCGCCCACGGCATCCGGCCCGGCGTAGCCGATGGCAGCCAGTTCGTCGGCCACCGACTTGCCGTCGTGATCGCGGGCGTTCAGCGCGACTTCCAGAGGAAATTTGCCCGCGAAAACGCCCGAGCCCATCATCACCGGCAGGAAGCGCGAACCTTCTTCGTTGGTCCAGATGGCCACTTCCAGCGGCGCCTCGGTGACCACGCCGTGGTCGTTCAGGCTGCGCATGACTTCCAGCCCGGCCAGCACGCCGTAGCAGCCGTCGAACTTGCCGCCGGTGGGCTGGGTGTCGATGTGACTGCCGGTCATGACGGGCGGCAGGTCGTTGTTGCGGCCGGCGCGGCGGGCAAAGATGTTGCCCACCTGGTCCACGCGCAGCGTCATGCCCGCCTCACGCATCCAGCCGGTGACCAGATCGCGGCCCTGGCCGTCCAGCGCGGTCAGCGCAAGGCGGCAGTTGCCGCCCTTGGGCGTGGCGCCGATCTGCGCCAGGCCCATCAGCGACTGCCACAGCCGCTGCCCATTGATTGAAATCGTTGTCGTCATCGTCGTCAGTCCTGGTTCAATGTCCGCTGCGGGCGATGCGCGCCTGGGCGGCTTCGCGGATGCCCATCAGCGTTTCGCCCGGCGCGATGCCGTTGGCGTCGTAGCGGATCTCAAGCAACGCGGGCAGGCTGTGTTCGTCGGCGAAGGCCAGCGCGCGTTCGAAGGCCGGACCGAAGTCCGCCGTGTTCTCGACGGCCTCGCCATAGCCGCCGTAGCCGCGGATGATCTGCGTGAAGTCGGGGTTCTCGAAGCCCAGCGCGATCGTGCGCGCCGGGAATTCGCGTTCCTGGTGGGCGCGGATGGTGCCCCATATGCCGTTGTTGAACACCAGCACCACCACGCCCAGCTTGTATTGCAGGGCCACGCCGAGTTCCTGCATGTTCATCTGGAAGCAGCCGTCGCCGGCATAGCAGACGACGGTGCGCGCGCGGTCTTCCAGTTTGGCGGAAATGGCGGCGGGCAGGCCGTAGCCCATGGAGCCGACGGTGGGAGTCAGGCTCGTGCCCGGGCCGGCGTAGCGGCGGTAGCGGTGCGGGTACAGCGCGTAGTTGCCCGCGCCCACGGTGATGCAGGCGTCGGCAGGAATGTGCGCGTCGACATAGGCGGCGGCCGCGTCCAGGCTCATGGGGCCGGGCGAGGGCAACGGCGCCAGGCTGTCGACCAGTTCCTGGTGCGCGGCGTGCACGGCATCGCCGCGCGGCGCGGCGTGGCCGGGGGCCAGCGCGGCGACGCCGGCCGCAAAGCTGGCCACGTCGGCCACGATGGCCTGGGTGGGCGAGAACACGCGGCCCAGTTCGGCGGCGTCGGGGTAGACGTGGATCAGCTTCTGGCGCGGCAGCGGGCTTTCAATGACGGTATAGCCTTCGGTGGTGGCTTCGCCCAGGCGCGTGCCCACGGCCAGCACCAGATCGGCGTCGCGCAGGCGTTGGCGCAGCGCGGGCGTCATGGCCCAGCCCACGTGGCCGGCGGCGTTGGGGTGGCGCTGGTCAAAGCATTCCAGGCGGCGCCAGGCGGTGCCCACCGGCAGTTCGAAGCGCTCGGCGAAACCGGCGATCTGGTCGATGGCGGTCTGATGCCAGCCGTTGCCGCCCAGCAGCAGGAACGGCCGTTCGGCCGCATCCAGCAACTGCGTCATGCGGGCCAGGTCGGCGGCGCCGGGGTGGCTGTGCACGCGCGGGTAGCGCGGCAGGTCCGCCACGCGGGCGGTGCCCCACAACGTGTCTTCCGGCAACGCCAGCACGACCGGGCCGGGGCGGCCGCTGGTGGCAACCGCGAACGCGCGCGAGAGGTATTCGGGGATGCGGTCGGTGCGGTCGATCTGTGCGACCCACTTGGCCATCTGGCCGAACATGCGGCGATAGTCGATTTCCTGGAAGGCTTCGCGCTCCATGAAGTCGTTGCCCACCTGGCCCACGAACAGGATCATCGGCGTGGAGTCCTGGTAGGCGGTGTGCACGCCGATGCTGGCGTTGGTGGCGCCCGGGCCGCGCGTCACAAAGCAGATGCCGGGCTCGCCGGTCAGCTTGCCGTAGGCCTCGGCCATATAGGCCGCGCCACTTTCCTGGCGGCAGACGATCGGTTCGATGGCATCGGTGTGCTCGTTCAGCGCGTCGATGCAGGGCAGATAGCTTTCGCCGGGGATCATGAACACGCGGCGCGCGCCATGGATGCGCAATTGCTGCATCAGGATCTGACCGCCATTGCGTTCGGGTAAAGCGGCTGACGTCATGCGGAGTCTCCTTGTTGCGGGACGGCCTGCGCACGGCGCTCGGCGGCCCATCGTTCGAATTGGTCATGGCGCGCCAGCAGGCGGCGCGCGGTGTTGTAAACGGGGGGATCGATGCGTTCGGCATCGTGGCGGCCGGCGCGCTGCGCCTCGAAACGGGCCACGCAGTCGCGGGCGGCGTCGATCTCGTCGGCGGCGGGCGTGAACACCGCATGGATCAGCGGCACCTGGTCGGCCACGGTCGCGCACTTGGACTTCAGGCCCAGGCGGCGCGCCCAGCGCAGGTCGGCTTCCAGCGCGGGCAGGTCGCGGTAATTGAACGGGCAGTCGATCGGCACGCAGCCGGCAGCCGTGCAGTCCACCAGGAAGCGCGCGCGCACGGCGTGCAGTTCGATGCCGTCCTTGCCGCGTTCGGCGCCCAGGCTGGCGGTCAGGTCTTCGGCCGCCAGCAGGCAGGCGGACACGCGCGGGCTGGCGGTCAGGATGTCATAGGCGCGCACCAGGCCCAGCGCCGACTCCAGCGTGGGCACGATCTCCGTGCTGCCCGGCGGCAGGCCCAGTTCGGCCTCAAGGGCGGTGATGGCCTGGTCCAGCGCGACGATCTGGGCGGCGCTTTCCGCGTGCGGCAGGAACACCGCATCGGGCGCGCCTGGCATCACGCCGCGCAGGTCGGCCAGGCCGTCGTCTTCCAGCTTATTGATGCGCACGGCCGCCACCACGCCCTGGGCGCGGCATTCGGCGAACAGGGCAGCGATGCGCGGGCGCGCTGCTGGGCGTTCGACCTTGGCGGTGAATTCTTCCAGGTCGGCGACCAGTGCATCGGTGCCGCTGGCCAGGCCCGCCGCCTGGGCGGCCGCGTCCAGGCCCGGGACGAACATCCAGCTGCGGCGCAGCGCCGCGGGGCGTCGGTGAGAGGGGGAATGGGTCATTGCACGTGCCTCGGCAGGAACAGCACCAGTTCAGGGACAAAGGTCAGCAGCAGCATGACGGCGGTCATCGCCAGCATCATCCACGACAACGGACGCAGGGTCTGCATCATGTTGATGCCGCCGATCTTGCATGCGGCCATCAGGTCGACTCCGACGGGCGGCGTATTGGCGCCGATCGCCATGTTGATCGACAGCAGGATGCCGAAATGCACCGGATCGATGTTGTAGTGTGCCAGCACGGGCATCACGACGGGGGCCACGATGATGATGACCGGAATCGCCTCCATGAAAGTGCCCAGCAGCAGCAGGACCACCGTCAGCACCAGCAGCACGGCCGTCTTGCTGTCGGTCCATTCCACCAGCAGGGTGGACAGCGCCTGCGGCACCTGTTCAGCCACGAGCACCCAGGCGAACAGGCCCGAGGCGCCGATGATCAGCAGGATGGACGCGCTGCTTTCGCCCGTGGACTTCAGGTTGTCCCACAGCGACTTCAGGCTGAGCGTGCGGTAATAGAAGAAGCCGATCAGCAAAGCGTAGACGATGGCGCTGGAGGCGGCTTCGGTGGCGGTGAAGATGCCGAAGCGGATGCCGCCGATGATCAGCACCGGCACCATCAGCGCGGGCAGGGCGTCGATGGCGGCGGCGCGCAGCTCGCCCCACGAGAACGGCTGGCCGCCGGCCCAGTTGTGCTTGCGCGATTGCCAGATGGCCACGCCGATCAGCGACAGGCCCAGCAGGATGCCCGGGATGATGCCGGCCACGAACAGCTTGCCCACCGAGGTGTCGGTGATGGTGCCGTAGACGATCAGCACGATGCTGGGAGGGATGATGGTGGAGGTGGCGCCGGCGCTGCCGACGAGGGCGCAGGAAAAGCCCTTGTCGTAGCCGCTGCGCGCCATCGCCGGCAGCAGCAGGCTGCCGATGGCCACCACGTCGGCCACGCCCGAACCGGACAGCGCCCCGAACATCAGGCAGGCCAGCACGGCCACGACCGCCAGGCCGCCCTTGATGTCGCCCACGATGGCGGCGCACAGGCGCACGATGCGCTGGGTCAGGCCCGCGCCGTTCATCAGCTGGGCGGCCAGGATGAAGAGCGGGATCGCCAGCAGCGTGAAGCTGTCCAGCCCCACGACGTACTGCTGCGCCGCGACCATCATGGGCGCGGAGTCGTAGATCGCCAGATAGGCCAGGCAGGACAGCACCAGGCCGAAGGCGATGGGCATGTCGATCAGCACCGTGATCGTGAACACGCCCATCAGGAAAATAGCACCCGAAGACATCTTGTTATTCCTTTGCCGCGGCGGGAGCGGGAGAGAACAGTTGCGCCAGATGCACCACCACGGTGACGGCGCAGGCGAACGGCAGCGCCAGGTAGACCGTGCCGGCGGACACGTCCAACGCGGGCAGCGTCTGGTCCATCGTCAACTCGGCCAGTTGCCAGCCGGCGTAGCCCAGCGCCACCAGCCCGACGATGACCAGCACCTGGTTGATGCGCTCGAACGCGTTCAGCACGCGGGGGTTGCGCACCACGAAGGGCAGCAGGCCGGCCATCAGGTGCGACCGTTCGTAGCTGCAGGCGACCCCGCCGATGAAGGCGGACCACACCAGCACCAGACGCGGCAGTTCCTCGGCCCAATGGGGCGTGGTGTGCGTGACGAAGCGGGCGAACACCACGTAGGTGATCAGGATCGCCAGCAAGGCCACCGCCAGGGCGGCGAAGGCCTTGCTGATGCCCGACAGGACGGCGGACAGTCGATTCAGCATCACTGGGCCTCGCGGTACTTCTGCACGATGGCCATCAGCTCGGGGCCGTAGGTGACCGAATAAGTCTTCCAGACGGGTTGCACGGCGGCGGCGAACGCGGCCTTGTCGACCTCGTTGACCTGCATGCCTTTCTCTTTCAGCTGAGCCACGAACTGCTGGTCGCCGTCGGTGATCATCTTGCGCTGGGTGTCGCGCCACTTGTCCGCCGCGGCTTGCACGATCTTCTTGTCGTCGGCCGAGAGGCGGTTCCAGACCGGCTTGGAGATGATCAGGTTGGCCGGGCCCCAGACGTGGCCGGTCAGCGACAGGTACTTCTGCACTTCGAAGAAGGACGAGGTGTAGATGATGGACAGGGGGTTTTCCTGCGCGTCGAACACCTTTTGCTGCAACGCCGAATACAGTTCGCCGAACGCCAGCGGCGCCGGGTTGGCGCCCAGCGCGGTGAAGGTGTCCAGGCGCATCTTGTCGGGCGTGACGCGGGTTTTCAGGCCGGCCAGGTCGGCGGGCTTGGCCACGGGACCGCGGTTGTTGGTCACGTGGCGAAAGCCGTTTTCCCACCAGGAAATGATGGTCAGGTTCTTCTTGTCGGCCAGCTTGGCCAGGGCTTCGCCCAGTTCGCCGTCATACGCCTTGTAGGCCTGCTGCGAGGTCGACCACGTGTAGGGCAGTTCCACCACGCCGAACTTGGGTTCGATCGGCTGCAGCGAACCCGAGCCGATGATGGCCGCGCCCTGGCTGCCGATCTGCAGGCCTTCCAGCATGGTTTTTTCATTGCCCAGCTGGCCGCTGGGGAACAACACGAAGTTGACGCGGCCGGCGGTTTTTTCCTTGACCTCGGCGGCGAAGCCCTCGGCGGCCTTGTTCCAGCTGTGGCTGGGGGCCAGCACGTGGCCCAGCTTGATGTCCAGCGCATGGGCGGACAGCGGCGCCAGGCCCGCCATGGCAAGCAGGGCGCCGCCGAGCAGGGTGTTGAATTTCTTAGTGGCGTGGATCATGGGGTAGCTCCGGATGCGAAAGGAAGGGATGGATAAGGATGGATCGGCGGCGGGGTGCGGCCCCGCTCAGTAGGATTGCGCCCGCATGGATGCGGGGTGGCCGGGCAAGGGGATGCGATTGCCGGTGTCGGTCAGGCCGTGGTCGTCCACGGCCAACACCTGCAAGGTCGCGTCCAGGAAGTTGCCCACGTACAGGTAGCGGCTGTCGGGGCTGAACGCCACGCCCTCGGGCAACGCGCCGACCTCGACGGCGCCCGCGCGCGTGACGCGTTGGCCGTCGATGCGCAACAGCACGATCTGGCCGCGCGGATGGTGGAACCATTCGGAAGACGGGTTGTTCGACCCCTGCACGATGGCGACGGCGGCATGACGGCCATCGGGACTGATCGCGATGCCCTCGGGGCCGTCTTCGACCATCACGCGGTCGATCACGCGGGGCGGGGTCGCAAGCAGGTCGACCACGCTGACGGAATCCGCATGGCCGTCCGACGCGGTCGGGCTGCCCATGTCCACCACGAGCGCCAGCGCGCCGTCCGGCGACACAACCAGGTTGAAGGGCACCAGCCCGGTGGTCAGGTCTTCGGACGGGTCGTGCGTGACGCGTGGGACGGGGCCGCTTTCATCGATGTGCAGCACGCCCAGGCGGTGCGTGTCGGTCTTGACGACAAAAGCGCGGCGGCCGTCGGCGGAAAACGAGACGGCAACGACCGGCGTGCCGACGTCGACGTCGCCGCAGGCTTGCACCCGGCCGTCGGCGATTTTTAATACCGACACGGAGCGACCGGCCTTGTTGGCGACCAGCGCCAGCGTCCCTGCGCGGTTGATCGACAGGCCGGACGGTTGCAAACCGATTTGCAGCGTTTGCAGCAAGGCGGGCGGGGTGGCGGCAAGGTCGATCACATGCAGATCGCGGCCCGCTGCCGGCTGCCAGCCGGCGCCGTCGGCGCGTTCCGGCCAGGCCATGGAGTCGGCGATCAGCGCCAGCCGCTGGTCTGGGGTCACAGCCAGGTTGACCGGCGGGCCGAACAGCGAATTGGGCAAGGGCAGGGTGGCGACCAGCACGGGCGCGGCGGGGTTGGCTGCGGCATCGAAGATGCTGAGCGTGTCGCGGCCGGGGGGCAGGAAGCGGATCCGGCCGTCGTTCCAGGTGACTTTCTCGTCGTTGCCGACCAGCAGGAAGTGGGGCGTCGGGTTCATGCCGCCAGCTCCTGGACTTGCGGCACGGCCAATGTTGCGCCGATCAGTTGCCGCGTATAGGGGTGGGTGGGCGAAAAATACACCTGGTCCGCACTGCCGCGTTCGACCACTCGGCCGCCTTGCAGCACCACAATCTGGTCGGCGATATGCTGCACAACCGCCAGGTTGTGGCTGATGAATAGGTAGCCCAGGCCGCGTTCGCGCTGCAATTCCATCAGCAGGTTCAGGATCTGCGCCTGCACCGAGACGTCCAGCGCCGACGTGGGTTCGTCGCAGATCAGTAACTGGGGTTCGAGCATCAGCGCGCGGGCGATGGCTACCCGTTGGCGTTGCCCGCCGGACAGTTCGCGCGGATAGCGGGCCGCGAATGCCGGCACCAGCCCCACCGCGTCCATCATCCGGCGCACGGCGGCAGCCTGCGTCGACGCGTTGCCCATGCCGTGGACCCGCAGCGGGGCCGTCAGGATCTCGTTGATGGTGCGGCGCGGGTTCAGCGAGGAATACGGGTCCTGGAACACCATCTGGATGCGGCGGGCGCGGGCGCGCGCCGGCATGGCAGCCAGCGGCTGGCCGTCCAGCAGCGCCTGGCCCTGGGTGGGGGCCAGCAGGCCCAGCATCAGTTTGGCAATGGTGGACTTGCCGCTGCCGGACTCGCCGACGAGACCGATGGTCTGGCCGGCGGGCACGTGCAGGTCGATGTCGTGCAGGATGCGCGGCGCGGGGCGGCGCGAGAACAGGCTGGCGCGGCCATACTGGAAGCACAGGCCATTCAGGCTGATGCTGGCGGATGTCGGGTTCATGCCGGGGCTCCAAGACGCATGGCGCCGGGTTTGACGCAAAGGCAGCGGTGCCCGCCCTGCACACGCGCCGTCAATGGCTGCGCGCAGCGCGCTTCGGCCACCGGGCAACGCTCGCGGAATGCGCATCCCCGGATGGCCGTGTCCAGCGATGGCACGGCGCCGGCGATGGTGGGCAGGTCGGTCCGGGGTGCGGTGCGGCCTGGCTGGGGAATGCAGTTCAGCAGCATGGCCGTGTAGGGGTGGCTGGGGCGCTCCAGCACGTCGCGCACGCTGCCGCCTTCGACGATGTCGCCCGCGTACATGACGATCACGTGGTCCGCGATGCGCGCGACCAGCCCCATATCGTGGGAAATGAACACCATGCCCAGCCCGAATTCCGTCTGGATGTCACGCAGCAGGTCCAGCAGTTCGGCCTGTACCGTCACGTCCAGCGCGGTGGTCGGTTCGTCGGCGATCAGCAGTTCGGGGCCGCACATCAGCGCCATGGCGATCATCACGCGCTGGCGCAGGCCGCCCGACAGTTCGAACGGGTACTGCTTCATGCGGTCTTGCGGGTTCGTGATGCCGACCCGGCGCAACAGGTATTCGGCGCGTTCGACGGCTTGCCGGCGGCTGACGGGCTTGTGACGGCGCAGCACGTCGACCAGCTGCGTGCCGATCGGGAACACCGGGTTCAGCGACGTCATGGGATCCTGGAAGATCATCGCGATGCGCGCGCCGCGTAGCGCCGCCAGTTGGCGCGGTTTCAGCGTGGACAGGTCCTGGCCGGCGAATTCCAGCTTCGCCACGCGGCGGCGCGCGGCCGCGGGCAGCAGGTCCAGCAGCGCCAAGGCGGTCAAGGATTTCCCGCAGCCCGATTCGCCGACTATGCACAGCGTCTTGCCGCGTTCCAGGCTGAAGTCCACCGCGCGCACAACGTGCTTGGTGTGGGTGGGGGTGTGGATGTCGATGTGCAGGCCCTGGACCTGCAGCAGGGGGGAGACGGTCGGCGTCATGGCGTCAGCCCTTCTTCATTTGGATGGCGCGCAGCGTCTCGCCCGCGCGGTTCACGCACAGGACCAGCACGAACAGCACGATGCTGGGGATCACCACCAGGGACGGCTGGAACAGCATGTTTTCCTTGCCCTCGGCGATCATCAGGCCCAGCGAGGGCATCGGCGCCGGCACGCCCAGGCCCAGGAACGACAGCGAGGCTTCCAGCGTGATCGCCATGGCGGCGTCCACCGTGCCGATGATGAGCAGGTTGCCGACCAGGTTGGGCAGGATGTCGCGCCAGATGATCTGCAGGTGCGTGCAGCCCTGCAGGCGCGACGCGGTGACGAATTCGGCATTGCGCAAACTCGCGGCCATGGTGCGCGCGACCAGCGCATAGCGTTCCCACAGCAGCAGACCCAGCACCAGCACCACCACGGTCAGGGACGCGCCCACCACCGACACCACGGCCAGCGCCACCAGGATGATGGGCAACGCCAGGCGCGCGGTGATCAGGAACGACACGACGCGGTCGACGGCGCCGCCGAAGTAGCCGGCCACGACGCCCAGCGTCGTGCCGATCAGCCCGCCCATCAGCGCGACGGACAGGCCGATCAGCGCCGAGACGCGTACGCCGTACAGGGCGCGGGCCAAGACGTCGCGACCCAGCTGGTCGGTGCCCAGGATGTGGTTCCAGTCGCCGCCTTCGCCCCAGACGGGTTCCTGCAGCCGGGCCAGCAGGTCTTGCGAGTACGGGTCATGCGGGATCAGGTAGGGGCCGATCAGGCCGGCCAGCACCAACAGCGCCAGCACGATCAGGCCGAAGCGGCGGCCGGCACGGGCCAGGCGGTCGCCGCGCGGCGCGGCGGGCAGGGAAGAAGACAGGACGGTGCTCATGAGGCGGCTCGCACGCGGGGGTCCAGCCAACCGTTGATCAGGTCGGCGGCCAGGGTCAGGACGATGTAGATCAGCGCAAAGATCAGGATCAGCGCCTGCATCGTGGGGAAGTCGCCGCGCAGGATGGACGTCCAGGCCAGCAGCCCGGCGCCATTGATGGCGAAGACGGTTTCGATGACGACCGAGCCGGCCAGCAAGGTGCCCATCTGGGCGGCCGCCAGCGACACCAGCGGCCGCAAGGCGTTGCGCAGCGCGTACTTCAGCACCACGCTGGGGCCGGCCAGGCCCATGGCGCGGGCGGTGCGGATGTAGTCGGTGGCCAGCACCGTCTCCATCTCGGATTTCATCAGGCGCAGCATCGCGGGCATGGCGAACAGCCCCAGCGCGACGACGGGCATTACGTAGTGCTTCCAGGTGTCGAACCCCGAGGCCGGCAGCCATTGGTTGCGCACGCTGAAGACGATGATCAGCAGGAACGCCAGGCAGAACGGCGGCATGGCTTGCGCGCAGGCCGACAGCAGCATGGTGGCGCGGTCGGCGAGCGAGCCCTTGCGCAACCCCGCCAGCACGCCCAGCGGTATCGCCAGCAGCAGCGCGAACGCCATCGCGGCCAGGCCCAGCTTGGCGGTGGCCGGGAAGTGCTGGCCCAGCAATTCGGCCACCGGGCGGCTGAAGTACAGGCTGTCGCCGAAATCACCGCGCACGACTCCGGCAAGCCACCGGCCGTACTGCACCAGGATCGGGTCGGAAAAGCCGTGCTGTGCCGACAGGCGGGCGGCATCCGCCGCGCTGCCTTCACCGGCCAGGCGCGCTGCCGGATTGCCCGAGGCGAATACCAGCGAGAAGCTGATCAGCGACACGAACACCACCAGCAAGGCGGCGACCAGCAAGCGGCGAAACAGGAATGCAATCATGGGTCAACCTTTGTCACGGTGGGCCGGCGCACCGGCGCGTGCCGCCCCGCCGGGACGCCGAAGCGGCCCGGCCGGACAGGCAATAAGCGCGGCGCGCCGGCCGCCCGGATCAGTTCCAGGTGGCCTTGTAGAAACGCGGGAACTCGTCTCCGTCGACCGAGAAGTTCAAGTCCTTGGCCTGCACGGCGTTCAGCGAGTGGTTCCACAGCGGTACCCAGTACGCCTGGTCGGCGACGATCTTCTGCGCGGCCGCGTAGTTCTTGGCGCGCAGGTCGCGGTCTACCGACGTGTCGGCCGCTTCCAGATACTTGATCACCTCGGGGTTGCGGGCCTGGTCGTCCGGGCCGCCGCGGAAGAAATTGCTGGTGGACAGCGCCGCGTCCGCGATGCCGTACGAGCCCCAGTTGGACGACAGCATGGCGATCTTGCCGTCGCGCCAGTTGGTCATCGCGGTGCCGTACTGCTGTTCGACCAGGTTCAGCTTGATGCCGGCTTGCGCCATCTGGGCAGCGGCCGCGTCCAGGATGCTGCGCGGCGGCGCCGAGATCACCAGGTCCAGCGTGATGCCGTTGGGGTAGCCGGCGGATGCCAGCAGTTGCTTGGCGCGGGCCGGGTCGAACTTGTAGGCCTGCACGTCGGCGGCGCAACCGAACTGGGCCGGGTTGCAGGCCGCGTTGATGACCTTGGACGCGCCGCCCACCAGCGCTTTGCGGATCGCTTCGCGGTCGATGGCGTAGTTGATGGCCTGGCGCACTTCCTGCTTGGCCAGCGGCGACTTGCCGTCGTCGAAACGCGGGTTCAGCGAGATATAGCTGATGCGCATGATGCTGCTGCTCTTGACCGTGACGGTCGGCGTTTTCTCCATGCGGCGGGCCACGTCCGGCGGCACGCGCCAGATCCAGTCCAGGCCGCCGGACAGCAGTTCGGCGTACTGGGTGTTGGCGTCGGGCAGCACGCGCACCACCAGCTTTTTGACGGCCGGCTTGGGGCCGAAGTAGTCATCGTAGCGTTCGTACACGTAGCGGCTGCCGGGCTGGCTTTCGGTCAGGCGGTAGGGGCCGGTGCCGATGGGCTTGGCGCCCATGTCGGACTGGTTGGCCTCGTAATACTTGCGCGGATAGATCGGCAGGTTTTCCGACAGCATTTCCAGCGCCAGCGGGTAGGGCGTCTTCATCTTGATGCGCACCGTGTCCTCGCCGGCTTTTTCCGCCTTGGCGATCCACGCGACCTGGTTCTGGAAGCGCGCCTTGTAGGCGTCGGAAGACACCAGGTTCAGCGTGTACAGCACGTCGTCGATGGTCAGCAGCGATCCGTCGTGGAACTTCACGTCGCGGCGGATGGGGAGTTCGATGGTGGTGTCGTCGACGAACTTGTAGCCCGTGGCGATGGCCGGGCCGAATTCGCCCGTGTCCTGGTTCTTTTGCAGCAACCCCGAGAAGACCATGCGCGCCAGCGCCAGGCCGGGACGGTCCGATTCCTTGTAGGCGTCCAGCGTGGCGGGCGCCGCGTCGAAGGCGATGTTGAGGGAGTTGTCAGCCTTGTTGGCCTGGGCGGCGTGGGCGCCTAGCGCCAATAGCGCCGCGCTCACTAGCTTCACGGTACGGGTCAGCTGCATGTTTTCACCTTGATATGTTTTAAGTATTTGACGTACGGGTCTTGCGGGTCTTGCAGGGACTGCGGAACTGCAGGGTCATGCGGAATCGCGGGCAAGCCGCTCCCCTTGCCGCAGGCGGCGCTTTTCGCGCCGGCGGTGCATGCACGGTCGGTAAGGGGAGGGGCCTGGAGCGCCAGGCCGGGTGCTTAGCGGGTCATCAAATCATCGAATCCCAACGTTGCCGAAGTCTTCCCGCAGTCGCGCCAGGATGCCGACCAGATGGTCGTGCATGGCGTGACGCGCGCGGATGGGATCGCGGTCGACAATGGCCGCGAGGATGCGTTCGTGTTCTTTCTGCGCTTCGCTCCACACCTTGGTGGTCACGAAGTGCTCTTCCAGCCGGTGGAACACCGGGCTGAGCGTGCTGAGGTGCCAGATGTGCGAGATGGCTGCGGCCAGGGCCGCGTTGCCGCAGGCCGCGCCGATGGCGCTGTGGAAGGCGCGGTCGTGCACGCTGGGCGACTCGGTCAGCGACATGCCTTCGTGCGCGACGCGGATCGCCGCGATCTGCGCGGGTGACGCCTTCTGCGCAGCCAACGCGGCGCATTCCGGTTCGATCAGCAGGCGCGTTTCCAGAAGGTCGAAAGGGCCGATGTCGGTGGCTTCGACGCTGTCTGCCGCGGGGGCCTGGGGCGCGTCCTGATAGTTGCCGTCTTCGCGCGGCGGGCACACGAACACGCCGGTGCCCACGCGCACATCCACATAGCCTTCGATTTCCAGCGCAATCAGGGCCTCGCGCACCGACGCCCGGCTGACTTGCAGTTGCTCGGCCAGCTCGCGCTCGGCGGGCAATCTGCCGCCCGCAGGGAAATCGCCCGCCTTGATGCGCGCGGCGATCTGGTCGGCAATCATGCGGTAGAGGCGGGTCGAGGCTACGGCCTGAAGGGAAGTCATTGTGGCGTGGGATGGAGTGTTCGGGGGGTAGAGCGTAATGGGTCTGGGGCGCTCGTGTCTTGCGCGGGGTCGAAGGGATTCAGAAATCTTGTTCAGGTGCCTGATGGTCCAGTGGTCAGGCCACTGGACGAAATGTACCGGACGGAATTCCGCTTGGGAATCGGGAACCGCCCGTTTTTGCCGGATTTGAGGGAAAACCACTAGGCATTCGGCCGACCGCGCTCCCGCTGGATGAGTGGGAGCGCGGGGCTGGGCGGGCGAGGCCGCTAAGGCCCGGCGGGCAGTTCGATGCGCACCTGACGCACCTGCCCATCATCGCGCAAGCGGACCATGCCGTCCTCCTGATTGACGCCATCCAGGGTGACCCGCAACGGCCCCGCCGCAGCCGCTACCCGCGTGGCGGTGACGGCGTAGGTCGCGCCGCCGAAGCGGTATTGCAGCGTGAAGCCGTTCCAGTCCGGGGGCAGGCAGGGGCGGAAGCTGAGCGTGTCGCCGCGCAGGCGCATGCCCAGCACCGACTCCAGGATCAGCCGGTACATCAGCCCGGACGATCCCGTGTACCAGGTCCAGCCGCCGCGCCCCAACTGGCCGGGCGTGGTGTAGATGTCGGCAGCCATGACATAGGGTTCCACCTTGTAGGTAGCGGCGCCCGCCGGCGTATCGGCATGGTTGATGGGATTCAGCATGGGAAGCAGGCGGCCGATGCGCGCCTCGTCCCGCAGTTCGCAGAAGGCCATCGCCGTCCAGATGGCGGCGTGGGTGTATTGGCCGCCGTTTTCGCGCACCCCCGGCACGTAGCCGCGGATGTACCCGGGGTTCATCGGCGCCTTGTCGAAGGGGGGCGTCAGCAGGCGGATCAGGCCTAGCTCGTCGTCCACCAGCCGGTCGTCCACGGCTTGCATCGCCGAGCGCGCGCGGTCCGGGCTGGCCACGCCGGACAGGACAGCCCAGCTTTGCGAAATGGAATCGATCTGGCATTCGAGATTTTCAGCGGACCCGAGCGGGGCGCCGTCGTCGAAATAGGCCCGGCGATACCAGTTGCCGTCCCAACCGGCCTGTTCAAGATCCTTCGCCAATTGCCGCGCCGTCGATTCGCAGAACGCGGCGAACGGCAGGTCCGCCCGCGCGCGGGCCAGCGGGGCGAAGCGGTTCAGGGTGTCATGCAGGAAGAAGCCCAGCCAGACACTGACGCCGCGGCCGGCATCGCCCACCTTGTCCATGCCATCGTTCCAGTCGCACGACCCGATGCGCGGCAGCCCGTGCGCGCCCAAGGCGTTCAACGCGTGCGTGAGGGCGCGCGTGCAGTGCACGTAGAGGCTGGCGGATTCCCGGGACGGGTTGGGGTGGTCGTAGTTGGACGATTCGCCGGGATTCAGAGGGCGCCCTTCGATGAAGCCCACGTTTTCTTCCAGTACGCCCACATCGCCGGTGACGTCCACGTAGTGGCTGGTGGCGAACGGCAGCCACAGATAGTCGTCGGAACAACGGGTGCGGACGCCCCGGTTGGAAGGCGGGTGCCACCAATGCAGCACGTCGCCTTGCACGAATTGCTGGGCCGCGCTGCGCAGCAGGTGGGCGCGCGTCAACTCGGGGCGCGCGATCGCCAGCGCCATCACGTCCTGCAATTGGTCCCGGAAGCCGTACGCGCCGCCCGATTGGTAATGGCCGCTGCGTGCCCACAGCCGGCAGGCCAGCGTCTGGTAGAGCAGCCAGCCGTTGGCAAGCGTATTCACGGTGGCGTCCGGTGTGTCGATACGCACGACGTCCAGCGTGTCGCGCCAGTATTGCCGGACGGCCTGCGCTTCGTGGGCGGCGGCCCCCGTTTCCCGATACCGGCGCACCAGGTGCCGGGCGTGATCGGCGCCCTCGGACGACGCGCCCAGCTGAAACAGGATCTGCGTGTCCTGCCCGTCGTCCAAGGTGGCGGGCACCTGGATTGCGGCGCAAGGGTCCAGCGCGGCGCCGCATCGGCCCGACAAGCGACTGCGGCGCAGCGCTTGCGGGTGGCGCAGCGTGCCGTTCCTGCCGATGAATTCCTTGCGGTCGCCCGTCATGGTGCGGGTGGTGCTGTTGGTGTCGAAATAGGCCACGTGCCCGGAATAGTCGGCATTGAAGCTGTTGCGGGCGAAGAGGGCGCCGGTGTCGGCGTCGATCTCGGTGGTGACGTGCATCGCGGATTTCGCGCGCAGGTCGCCCAGCAGCCATTCCACATACCCCGTGGCCGACAGGCGACGGCGGCGCCCGGACCGGTTGCGGAGCGTCAGAACATAGAACTTGACGGGCGATTCGTGGGCGACGTGGACGCGCAATTCGGATTCGATGCCATCCTCCACATGTTCGAAGACCGTGTAGCCGAAACCGTGGCGGGTGACGTAGGCCGATTCCCCGCCGGCCGGGTAAGGCGCGGCCGACCAGTAATGGCCGCTGATCTCGTCGCGCAGATAGAAGGCTTCGCCGCAGGCGTCGGTGACGCCGTCGTTGTGCCAGGGCGTCAGGCGGAACTCATGGGCGTTGCCCGCCCAGCTATAGGCCTGCCCGCTTTCCGAGACCACGGTGCCGATCGCGGCATTGGCAATGACGTTGACCCAGGGCGCGGGCGTGCGCTGGTCGCGTGTGGTGGTGATGACGTATTCCTCGCCGTCGGCCGTGAAGCCGCCCAGGCCGTTGGCGTGCAGCAGCGGCGCGGGCGCGGCAGCCGGCGGGACGTCGACCGAGGCCGGCAAGGGCGCGGCCGATATCACGAGCGGCGCGACACGAGTTTCCGGCAGCGCCAGGCGGTTGACCTGGTTGGCCAGCGTGCCCTGGGCGTCGCTGAGCGACACGCGAGAGACGGCCAGCAACAGCGTGCGGTCTTCTTCCGAGATCTGGTCGCCAGGACGCACGAAGATGCCGCCCGGGCGGTCGATGATGTGCGATTCCACTCCGGCAGAAATCAGCCCCATCATGCGGTCCTGCAGGGCCTGGCGGTAGGTGCCGGTGTCTTCGTTCCAGATCACCAGGTCCACGATGACGCCCTTTTGCCGCCAGTAGGCGTGGGCCTGCACCAATTGGCGCACCAATTCGAAATTGGCCGGGTCCTTGATGCGCAGCAGCACGATGGGCAGGTCGCCCGAGATGGCGTAGCCCCACAGGCCGGACTGCCCGCGGCGGTTCTTGACGAGCGTGGCCGCGTCGGCCCGCAGCGTGGGGTTCTGGTAGACGATGGCGTTGGCCAGGCGCGCGTACAACTGGGCGTCGGCTTCGGTGGCGTTCAACTGGCGCACCAGCACCTGCGCATGGGTCCAGGCCAACTCCAGGGCGCGATCCGCCAGATGGCGGTCCTGGTACTTGCTGATCAGGTTCATGCAGGCGCTACGGCTGTCGCCCACGCCCTGCACCAGATCGACGACGGCGGTTTCCTCGGGTTCCAGCGTGATGGTGCAGCGGATGGCCGACACCGGGTCCAGCACGGAACCCTGGCTGCCCGACAGGGGGGCTGCCGAGTCCATCGCCAGCGGATTGGCCACGGAGCGGCCGCGCCCCAGGAATTGCGCCCGGTCCGTTTCATACGACGCGCGGCCCGGGTCGCCGCCGTGGATGGCCAGCAGCTGGAACATCCACGGCGGATTGTCTTCCGGACTGCGGCCGCGCCGCGTGCTGAGGATGGCGCGTTCGGACGGCACGATCTCGGTCTGGATGAACAGGTTGCTGAAGGCCGGATGCAATTCGTCGGCCATGGCCGGGGCGATGACGACCTCGGCATAGCAGGTGATCTCGAGGGTACGGCGTTCGCGCCCGCGGTTGGTCAGGCGGCAGCGCCGCAGTTCGATATCGTCTTCGGGCGACACGACGATTTCCGTATGCGTGTCGATCTGATTGTCGGTGCGCCGGAACTCTGCGCGGCCTTCCGAAAAGATCACTTCGTAGTGATCGGGGCGCTGCAGGGTCGGCTGATAGGAGGTGGACCAGACGTGGCCGCTGTCTGTGTCGCGCAGATAGCAGAACGTGCCCCAGTTGTCGCAGGTGCCGTCTTCGCGCCAGCGCGTGACGGCCAGGTCCCGCCAGCGGCTGGAGCCCGCGCCGCTATTGGTGACCATCACGTGGTAGCGGCCGTTGGACAGCAACTGGACTTCGGGAATGGGCGTGTCGGCGGTGTCCAGCACGCGCACGGACACCTCGGCCTGGCCCGGCGGGGTGCTGCGGATCACCGACAGTTCGGTGGCCTTGGCGTAGGCGGCCGCGGCGCGCGGAACGCGTTCCTGAAGCAGCAGCATGGTGGCCTGGAACGAGGGATCGGCCTCGAAGCGGGCCTGCATCGTTCGGCCCAGCAAGACGCTGGCAAGCGACAGGAAGCCCATGCCCTGATGATGGGCCATGTAGGCGTACACGATCGTGCCGTTCTTGCCGGGCGGTTGACGGCGCGGCGTGTAGTCGATGGCCTCGTACAGACCGTAGCGCCCGATCAACTGGTCTTTGGCCAGCCGCTGCAGGTTGCGGCAGGCCTCGTCGGGCGCCACCATCAGCGCCAGCATCGACGCGTACGGGGCCACCACCACGTCATCGGCCAGGCCGCGTTTCAGTCCCAACCCAGGCACACCGAACGCGCGATACTGATAGTTCATGCCGACATCGAACAGGTTGTAGGCGCTTTCGGACATGCCCCACGGAATGCCCAGCTTGTCGCCGTAGTCGATCTGCGTGCGCACCGCCGACAGGCAGGTCTGGTCCAGCAGGGTCTGGGGGTAGGACGGCATGACGAGGCGGGGCATCAGGTATTCGAACATGGACCCGCTCCAGGAGAGCAGCACCGGCCCGCCCGGGGAATTGCTCAATTGCCGGCCCAGCGCGAACCAGGTCTCTTGCGGCAATTGCCCCTGCGCGATCGCCACGAAGCTGCCCAGGCGCGCCTCGGAAGCCAGCAGGTCGTACAGGCCTTCGTCGCGTCGGCGTTCGGTCAGGTTGTAGCCGATGGCCAACAGGCGGCTGCCCTTGTCGTACAAGAAGCCGTATTCCGCCACCGCCATGTCAGCCAGCGTGTCGGCCAGTTTTTCCAGCGCGGCGCATCGTTGGGTGGCACGGTCCGCCGCCAGGACGATGGCAAGCTCGGTTTGCAGCAACCACGCACGCTCCTCCGGCGTCGTGCCGGGCTCGGAGAGGCGGGCCCGCAAGGCGGCCAGCACGCCGCCGCCTTGATCGGCCACCTGCTGCAGCGTGGGCATGGCCTGCAACGCCGGGATGTCCTGCCAGGGGGCGTCGGCGGGCCGTTCGGGCCAGGGCGCCAGCAGGGCCAGTTCATCGCGCGCCTCTTCGCATTGTCGCAACATGGCTTGGCAATGCCATAGCGGTTCAGAGTACGCGGGGGCCTCGAAGGCTTCCAGCAGTCCATAACCCAGTTGGCGGATGTGCTCCAGGCGCTGCCGGATTTGCGCCAGCGTCTTGGGCGCGGCGCGGCCGGCCGGTTCCTGCGCCGTCAGCAGCGCGGCGTCCAGCACGTCCAGCGCGGAGAAGGCGTTGGCCGGCAGGCTGTCTCGCAACACGGCCGCGGCGTCGGCCAGGCCCGCGAAGGTGCGCGGATGCAGGATCGGAGCCTGGGCCAGCGCCAGCAGCCCGGGACGCAGCGTCAGCAGGTGGCCGGCCAGGTTGCCGCTGTCTACGGTCGAGATGTACAGCGGGTGCAAGGGGGCCAGCGTGAGGGTGTCGTACCAGTTATAGAAATGGCCCAGGTAGCGCTCGAGCTTGCCCATGGTGCTTAAGGTGGCTTGCGTGCGTTCCATCAAACGGCCCGCCTGCAAGTAGCCGAAGTCATGCGCGGCCAGGTTCGACAGCAGGGCCAGCCCCAGATTGGTGGGCGAGGTGCGGTGCGCGGTCGTGGGCGCAGGCCGGTCCTGCACGTTGTCCGGGATCAGCCAGTTGTCTTCGGCCCCGCCGTGCCCATCGAAGAACGACCAGGTCTTGCGCGCCAGCAAGCGCAGGAACTGGTCCTGGCTGGGCGACAGCGCGGTTTTCGCGACGACGGGCGGCCGGCTCAGGCGCCAGGCAATTGCCGGCATCAAGGCCCACAAGGCCAGCACCGGGAACGCCGCGGGCCAGGCCGACGGGTTCCAGCGCAGGGCGCAGGCGCCGATCGCCAGCGCCAGCAGCGGCGACCCCCATACCGATAGCAGCCACGGGCCCGAGCGGGCCGCGCCGTCGCGGTTGGTGACGCTGGAGGGCTTCCATTCCAGCAGGCGGCGGTGCGATATCGTCAGGCGGTACAGCGTGCGGCCAATGGCGTCCAGGTTGTAAAGCGCCTCGTGCGCCATGGCGCTGAACGCAAATGCGGCCCGGCTGAACTGCTTGAGCGTTGACGGGACCCAGCCCAGCAGATGCTGCCCCAGCAAGACATCGTCGCCCTTCCTGACTGCGCCCAGAGCCGAGGCGAACAGCGCGGGCAGGAACACGACCATCACCCCGGCCCCCGTCCACAGCCAGGGATACGGCAGCAAGATCCAGCCCAGCGCCATCAACAGCACCAGGCTGGGCGACACGAGGCTGCGCCGCAGATTGTCCAGGATCTTGCAACGCGCCAGCCAGGCAAGAGGCGGTCCGCCCGCCGTGCCGGGTGGGCGCGGCGGGTGGCCGAACAGCCAGCCCAGCAATTGCCAGTCGCCCCGTATCCAGCGATGGCGGCGGCTGACATCGGCCGAATAGCGGGCGGGGTGGCCTTCGAACAACTGCACATCGCTCAGCAGGCCGGAACGGGCGTAGCAACCCTCCAGCAGGTCGTGGCTCAGCACGCGGTTGTCCGGGAAGCAGTCCTTCAGCGCGGCCTCGAACGCGTCGACGTCATAGATGCCTTTGCCGACGAAGGACCCTTCCTTGAACGTGTCCTGATAGACGTCCGACACGGTGTTGGTGTAGGGGTCGATGCCGGCGTCGCCGCCATTGACCCGCGCATAGGCGGAGGCGGCCAGGTCAGCCAGGTTGACCGCCACGCGCGGTTGCAGGATGCCGTAGCCCCGCGTCACGCGACGCCGGACGGGATCGAACTGGGCCTGGTTGAGCGGATGCGCCATGGCGCCGATCAGCTTCCAGGCGCTTTCCCGGGGCAACTCGGTATCGGTGTCCAGCGTGATGACGTACTTCACGGCGGCCAGCGCGTCCAGGTCGCCGACCACGCAGGAGAACGCACCCGTGCCTTGGCCGCGCAGCAGGCCGTTCAGATCGGCCAGTTTGCCGCGCTTTCTTTCCTGACCCATCCAGACCTGTTCGTGGGCATTCCAGCGGCGAGGGCGGTGCAATAGGTAAAAGGGGCTTCGGCCCAAACGCCGGTATTTGTGGTTCAGCGCCTGGATATGCGTCTTGGCGCGTTCCAGCAGCAACGCGTCCGCGGGCAGATGTTCCGCGGCCGCGTCCGCAAAATCCGTCAGCAGGCAGAAGCTCAGGTTGTCGCCCGGGTTCGCCAGAAACCGGATCTCCAACGACTCGGCCAGCTGTTCGCCGTCGTCAGCGTCGATCAGCATGGACGGTACCGCCACCAGGCAGCGGGCAGCGTCCGGAATGCGTTTGGCGTAGTCCATCCGCGGCAGGCGCTGTGGGCGCACCAGCCAGGTCAGGGACCAGTTGATGACGGCAACCGACAAATGGCTGGTGCCGATCAGTGACAGCACCGCCAAGGCGGCTAGCGGCCACGGCTGGGCGCCCGCCGAATGGGCCACGAACACCAGCAGCGCGGACAAGGCGCCCGTCATCAGCACGATCGCCGCCGCATAGCCGGCCAGCGCCGCGCCCGGCGACAGGCGCGCCAACCGGTCCGTCACGCTCAGCCGGACCTTGCCCAGCTTTACCAGTTCCGGCAGGCCTTGATCAATCAGATAGAAGCCCACGTGCCGCCGGCGCGGATCGGCGGGGGCGTCGGCAGGGGCGTCTGGCGCCGCCGTGCGCGCCAGGTCGATCGCCATGGTGGCCAATTCGATCTCGGAACGATCGGAGTTCCGGGCCAGGCGCTCCACCCGATGGCGGTAGCGGTCCCGGGTCGGGAAGTCCATGTCGGCGTAGACCCCGGCCGGGTCCTGGCGCAATGTCTGCTCCACCAGGCTGATGGCTTCGACGAATTCGTTCCAGTTCGTCTTCGACAGCGCGCGCAGGCTGCCGATGCTGTTGCTGATGGAGACCTGGTCAGCCGCTTGCTGCTGGTTTTCGGCCACGACCATCTGCTCGATGGTCAGGTTGGATTGGGCCAGGCGTTGCTCGAACCAGGTCAACGGCAATGCCAGCGCCGGACCATGGCCTTGCAGGCGGCGGGCCAGTTCGGCCACGAAGGCGCCGTCTATGGGCGGATTCGAGCGCGCCATGTTGGCGATGACAAGAATCAGGCTGGTGGGGTCGTCCTGCGCGGCCTTGCGCATGGCGTCCGCCCAGGTGTCCGCCAAGCCCCGGTTCATGTTGGCGTAGGCCAGGCGGATCGCCACCCGCCGCAGGTTCTCGATCAGGGCCAGGCGCATCATGATGGGGATGGCCCAAAGCTCGCCCAGCTGCAGCGGTTCGACGCGCTGATAAGCGGCCACGAACGCGCTGATCCCGTCGGCGTCAATCCGCGCATCGCTGTGCGAAATCATCTCCAGCGCGATGTCGTACACCCGGGGAAGGCCCTGCGAGGGACCCGCGGCCAGTTTGGGCAGGCTGCGGCTATACCCCTTGGGCAAATGTCGCTTCGCCAGTCGGATCTGCTCTTCGATCAGGTAGAAGTTGTCCAGCAGCCATTCGTCCGCCGGCGTAATCTGGCGGCTTTGCTGCATGGATTCGATCAGCAGCGCACAGGCCTGGGCCAGCAGCGTCTGGTTCTCCGTCAGCCGGGGCAGCAGGTTGTCCTGCGCGCGAAAGGAGCCCAGCGCATGCACATGCGCCAGCGCCTGGCCGTGCGCTTCCATCTGCTGGGAATTGAACAGTTCGGCGCGCAACGGCGGCTCGCTTTCGGCGGAAGTAAGCGAGGGCTTGCTGCGCGCGAACAGGTCGATCCATTCGGGGGCGGCCTCCAGGGAAGGCCAGGCTATGGGTTTCATCAATACTCGGTCGGACGTGATCCATCGGGGCAAAGGCGTCGCCAGGGTGGCGACCTCCCGCCTATAGAGTGACCAAGCGCGCGCGCCGGCTCTGTGCGCTACCGCACGGACGCGGGGCGCGGCCTATGCCATAAACGACCCGAGCCCGACCGCATCGCAATGCACCGTGCGGCATCCATGTGCGGGCCGACGGACGGGCGGGAGGGGGAAGTCGATGGACATGCAGGAATCGGGGCCAGAGGCCACACCGCTACACACGCCCGCCTGGCAGGCGCTGGCGGACCATCGGCAAGCAATGCGCCCGGTGACCCTGCGGCAACTCTTCATGGAAGACCCGGTGCGCGGGGCGCGTCTGACGCTGGAGGCGGCTGGCTGGTATCTGGACTATTCCAAGAACCGGGTCACCCCTAGGACCGTGGAGCTTCTGGTGCAACTGGCCAAGGAATGCCGGCTGCCGGCCCGGATCGACGCCATGTTTCATGGCGACGCCATCAATGCCAGCGAAGGACGGGCGGCGCTGCATGTCGCGTTGCGCATGCCGGCCGGGGATGCGGTGCAGGTGGACGGCCGCGATGTCGGGCCGAACGTGCAGAAGACCTTGCACCGCATGGCGGCGCTGGCCATGCAGTTGCGTAGCGGCGCCTGCCTGGGCGGCACGGGCATGCCCATCCGGAATGTGATCAACCTGGGCATCGGCGGGTCGGCGATCGGCGTGGAAATGGCTTGCGCGGCGCTTGAACACTACGCCCAGCCCGGCCTGCTTGTGCGCTTTGTGTCGAACGTGGACGGTGCGGATTTCGCGCAGGCCACGCGAGGCCTGGATCCGCGCGAAACGCTGTTCATTGTCTGTTCAAAAAGCTGGCAGACCTCGGAAACCCGCCACAATGCGGCGTCGGCGCGCGCCTGGTGCATGCATGCCCTGCAGGACGAAGACGCGTTGCAGGCGCATTTCGTGGCGGTCACGGGCAATCGCGAGGCCGCGATCCAATCCGGCATCGCGCGGGACCGCGTATTGGAGATCTGGGACTGGGTCAACGGACGCTATTCGCTGTGCTCGGCCATGGGCTTGGCGCTGATGGTGGCGGTGGGGCTGGAGGCTTTCGGCGAGATGCTGGCCGGCTGCCACGACATGGACACGCATTTCCGCAACGCGCCCCTGGAGCGGAACCTGCCGGTCATGCACGGGTTGATGGCCATCTGGAACAACAACTGCCTGGGCGCGCGCACCGCGGCCGTCCTGCCCTACGACCACCATTTGCGGCGTTTTCCGTCTTACGTGCAGCAATTGATGATGGAAAGCAACGGCAAGTCCGTAACGCAGGAGGGCAAGCCCGTGGCGGGGCACACCGGCCCCGTGTACTGGGGCGCTTGCGGCACGAACGGCCAGCATTCCTTTCACCAGTTGCTGCACCAGGGCAGCCAGATGGTGCCCTGCGATTTCATCGGATTCCTGGTGCCGCTTGCAGCTTCGCCCCGGCAGCACGAAGAATTGCTGGCCAACATGTTCGCGCAGGCCGAGGCCTTGGCGTTCGGCCAGGCGTTGGCCGATGACGGCGCCGCGGCCGCGCCTCACCGGCATGTCGAAGGCAACCGGCCCAGCAATACGCTGCTCTCCGCCCGGCTGACGCCGCGGACGCTGGGTGCGCTGGTGGCCATGTATGAACACAGCGCCTTTACGCAAGGGGCAGCGTGGAACATCGATTCCTTTGACCAGTGGGGTGTTGAACTCGGCAAGACGCTGGCGCTGCGCATCGTTCATGAATTGGATGCCGGCACGACGGGCATGCAAAACCATGACAGTTCCACGCGGGCCCTGATGCAGAAATACCTGGACGCCAGGATGGGAAAGACAAACCGGGGGACAGAGCAATAGTGCGCTACCCTGGAGGCACTCTGTTCGGCAGCGCACCAAGCGCCTGCCGATTACCCTTGCCGAACGGGTAAGGCCTGTCGGAGCGCCTTCGGATTGCGCCCGCCCGACTCGCGGGACTGCATTGGGCTAGTTGCAGGGAGCCGCCATGCCTGACTCACACGATCCCACCCAGAACCACCTGCTGGCGGCATTGCCCCCGGACGAGCAGGCCCGCCTGTTTCCGCTGCTTGAACGCGTGCCGATGCCGCTGGGCAAAGCGTTGTACGAACCGGGCGGCCGCATGCGGCACGTCTGCTTTCCGGTCGACTGCATCGTGTCGCTCTTGTGCGTCATGGAAGACGGGGCATCCACCGAAATCGCCGTGGTGGGAAACGAGGGCATCGTCGGCGTCTCGCTCTTCATGGGCGGGGAAACCACCCCCAGCCGCGCCATCGTGCAAAGCGCCGGTTCGGCCTTCCAGTTGAAGGGCCAGGCGCTGAAGGACGAATTCGACCGCGGCGGCGCCATGCAGCATCTATTGCTGCGATACACCCAGGCGCTGCTGACGCAGATGGCGCAGACGGCCGTGTGCAACCGGCACCACTCGCTGGACCAGCAGCTTTGCCGCTGGCTGTTGCTGAGCCTGGACCGGCTGCGGTCCAACGAGATCGTGATGACGCAGGAACTGATTGCAAACATGCTGGGCGTGCGGCGCGAAGGGGTGACGGAGGCGGCCGGGCACTTGCAGACGGCGGGGCTGATCCGCTACCGGCGCGGCCACATCCAGGTGACGGATCGCGTCGGACTCGAGGCGCGCGTGTGCGAGTGCTACACCGTGGTCCGTGATGAATACGCGCGTCTGCTCAGCCGGCGCACCGAGGCTGTACGCCCCTGAAGGGGCGAACCGGAAACTGATCGTGCCTTCTGTCCAATCCGCACATGAAGACGTGCCCAATCGCTTGCTTGACGCATTGCCCGGGCGCGAACGGGACCGGTTGCTCGGGCGCTTCGAAGCGGTCGAGCTGGTCTTTGGCCAATGCTTGCTGCAACCCGGCGGGCGCATGGGCGACGTCTATTTTCCGACGCGCAGCTATATCTCGCTGATCCTGCCCTTGGCGCGCGGCCCGTCGCTGGAAGTCGGGTTGATCGGCAACGAAGGCATGTGGAGCGTCGACGTGCCGTTGGGCACGGATACCTCGCAACTACGTGCGGTGGTGCAGGGCGGCGGGGTCGCCTTGCGTATGCCGGCCGAGCGCTTCCGGCAGGAACTGGGCGCCAGCCAGGCGCTGCGACAGTTGATCAACGGTTACACGGTGGTTGTCCTGCAGCAGCTGGCGCAGGCAGCCGCCTGCATGCATTCCCATCTGGTCGAGGGCCGTCTGGCGCGGTGGCTGTTGATGACCCAGGACCGCGCCCACGCCGACCATTTCCACCTGACCCATGAGTACCTGGCCCACATGCTGGGCGTGCGCCGGGTGGGCGTGACCGTGGCGGCGTCGGCGCTGCAGCAGCGCAAGCTGATCGCCTATCACCGCGGCGACATCGCCGTGCTGGACCGGCGCGGCCTGGAATCGGCCGCCTGCGAATGCTATGCGGCCGACCTGCTTAGCTACGCCCGGATCAATGGGCCGTCCAAGTAGACCGGGTGGTTTGACACCCGTCCGTTTCCCTTAAACTGGGCGTCTTTGCCAGCCGCCTGGAATGCTTCAATGAGATCGACTCGCGCCAACGCCCCGCTGCCTGTTTCCGAGCCGCGTCCGCCTCGGACGAAGCCCGCGGAGGTGCGGCTTGAGGAATTGATGGCGGCCGCCGAAAAGCTGTTCCTGGCCAACGGCGTGGAAGCCACCACTATCAGCAGCATCGTGGAAGAGGCGAACGTCGCCAAAGGCACGTTCTATCACTACTTCGCCGCCAAGACCGACATGTTGGCCGCGTTGGCCGAACGGTACACCCGCCAATACCTGGAGGTGCTGGAAGGGGCCGTGAATGCCTGTGCGGGCGACGATTGGGTCGGCAAGCTGCAAGCCTGGATCCATGCCAGCATCCAGACCTACGTGGATACCTACCGCACGCACGACATCGTCTACGGCAATCACCACCATCATGATCGTCAGAACCGGGACAAGAATGCCATTCTTGACCAGTTGCTGGGGATCCTGAACGGAGGCAAGACCGCCGGGTTGTGGCCGTTGCCGCAACCCAGGATCACCGCCTTGCTGATCTATTCCGGCGTGCATGGCGTGGCTGACGACGCCATCGCGGCCAAGCTGAAGGATTGCACCGATTTCGCGCGCAGTGTTTCGGACGACTGCCTGCGCATGTTGGGTGCGCCGGTTGCCGGGGCAGCGGCGGTCAAGCGGACAGCGAAAGCGCGTTGACCGGCGACGCGCCGCAAGACGGCTGCCGCCCGCGCACTTCCAGCACCGACGCGAACAGGCGCTGCGTATAAGGGTGCCGGGGCGCGTCGAACACTTGGGCCGTGTTGCCGGCTTCCACGACCTGGCCCTGCTGCAGCACGTACAGCCGGTCGACCATATGGCCGACGACGCCCAGGTTGTGGCTGATCAACAGCAAGGCCAAGCCCAGTTCCTGCCGCAAGTCCTGCAGCAGGTTCAGGATCTGCGCCTGTACGGACACGTCCAGCGCGGAGGTGGGTTCGTCGCAGATCAGCAGTTGTGGCTGCACCGCCAGTGCGCGGGCGATGGCCACGCGTTGGCGCTGGCCGCCGGACAGCGCGTGCGGATAAGCGCCGCGCGTGCGGGCGGGCATGCCCACCTGGTCCAGCAAACGGGTGGTTTCGGCCGCGATATCCACGGTGTCGCCCCGACCGGCACGCATTCGCAGCGGCAGGGCCAGCAGGCGTTCGACGGTGTAGCTGGGGTTCAGCGACCCGTATGGGTCCTGGAACACCGGCTGCACGATCCGGGCGATGCGTTTGCGGGGCAAGCCGGCGACAGGATGGCCGGCCAACAGCACCGAGCCCGCGCTGGGCGTGTCCAAGCCCAGCAACAGCCTGGCCAGCGTGCTTTTTCCGGAGCCCGATTCGCCCACGATGCCTACGGCTTCGCCCGCGTCGACATGCAGCGACACGGCGTCCAGCGCGGTGTGCACGGTCGGCTGGCGCCAGAATGCCGCGCGGTGGGTATAGCGGCGGGTGAGGGCGTCAGCCTGCACCAGGCGGACGACAGCGGGAACGCTCATGGGCGGGCCTCGAATGGCGCGTGGCAGCGCCGCAGGCGCTGGTCTTGGTAAGCCGTCAGGGCGGGCGGCGGTCCGGCGCAGACCTCGGCGGCATGGCGGCACCGGGGTGCGAAGACGCAGGCTTCTGGCGCCTGCGTCAGCGCGGGCACCACGCCGGGAATGATGGGCAGGCGCTGCGCGCCAGAGCGCTGGGCAACTTGCGGGATGCTGTCCAGCAGGCCTTGGGTGTACGGATGGCCGGGGGCCGCCAGCACCTGCGACGTGGCGCCCGACTCGACGATCTGGCCGGCATACATCACGGACACGTGGTCGGTGTAGTGGGACACCACGCCCAGGTCATGCGTGATCAGCAGCACGGCCAGCCCCATTTCGCGTTGCAGCGTCTTCAGCAGCTCCAGGATCTGCTTCTGGATCGTGACGTCCAGCGCCGTGGTGGGCTCGTCGGCCACGATCAGCTCGGGGCCGCACATCAAGGCCATCGCGATCAGGACGCGCTGGCGCATGCCGCCGGACAGCTCGTGCGGATACTGGCCCAGGCGGGCCTGGGGCTGCGAAATGCCGACGCGGTCCAGCAAATGCAGCGCGCGTTCGCGGGCGCCGTCGTCATGGCGGTGGCTGCGGTAGACGGTCATCAACTGCTGGCCGATGGTGAACGTGGGGTTGAGCGCCGTCATGGGTTCCTGGAACACCATGGCGATGCGGTCGCCGCGCAGCGCATTCATCCGCCGGTCTGGGGCCGCCAGCAGGTCTTCGCCGTCGAATGCCAGGCGGTCGGCCTGCACGCGCGCGCCGCGCGGCAGCAGGCGCAGCAGGCTCAACGCCGTCAGCGATTTGCCGCAGCCGCTTTCGCCGACCAGGCCCAGGGTGGCCCCCCGCTCGATGCGCAGGTCGATCCCGCGCACGGCTTGCAGGGTGCCCGCGCGGGTCGGCAAGGTGATGTGCAGGTTGCGCACGTCGAGCACCGGGGCGGCAGGAGTCGGGGACAGCTGCATCATGCCTCCCGGCGGGTGCGCAGGCCGTCGCCCGTCAGGTTGATGCCCAGCACCAGCAAGAGCAGCGCGGCGCCGGGCAGCGCGATCAGCCACGGGCTGAAGAACATGAAGGATTTGGCTTCGGACAGCATCAGGCCCCAGGACGGATAGGGGGCCGGCACGCCCAGGCCCAGGAAAGACAGCGCGGCTTCGACCAGGATGGCATGCGCCATTTCCACGGTGGCGATCACCAGCAGCGGGCCGCGGATGTTGGGCAGGATCTCGCGCACGAGGATGTGCAGGTGCGAACAGCCCATGGCGCGCGCGGCGGTGACATAGTCGGCGTTGCGCAGTTGCATGGCCGCACTGCGCGCCACCACCGCGAAGTGGTCCCACAGCAGCAGGCCCAGCACCAGCACCACCGTCGTCAGCGAATTGCCGGTAACGGATACGATCGCCAGCGCCGCCAGCACGATGGGCATGCTGATCCGCGTATTGATGATGAAGCTGATGACCGCATCGGCCACGCCGCCGGCGTAGCCGGCGATGAGGCCCAATGTGATGCCGATGAAACCCGAGACGATCACCACTGCAAAACCGATGGCCAGCGAAATACGTGCGCCGTAGACGAGCCGCGCCAGATAATCCCGGCCCAATTGGTCCGTGCCCAGCCAGTGCGCAGGCAGCGTCTTGTCGTGCCAGAACGGCTGCGCCAGTCGCTGGCCCAGCGACTGGGTGAACGGGTCGTTCGTCAGCAGGGACGGTCCGAACAGGGCGATGAACGCCAGCGCGGCGATGATGGCGATACCGCAGTAGAACCCCAGGCGGCGCGGCATCACGAGGCCGCTCGCTTCAGGCGCGGATCCAGAAGGGTGTTCAGCACGTCGGACAAGAAGGTCAACACGATGTAGGTCAGGGAGATCATCAGGACGACGGCCTGGATGACCGGCATGTCGGCGCGGATCATGGATTGCCAGGCCAGGTACCCGATGCCATGGATGGCGAAGATGGACTCGATGACGATGGAGCCGCCCAGCATGAAGCCGAACTGCACGGCGCCCAGCGACACCACGGGCAGCAGCGCGTTGCGCAGGGCGCTCTTGAACAGGATGACGCGCCCCGGCAGGCCCATGGCGCGCGCCGTGCGGATGTAATCGGATTCCAGCGCCTGCACCATGCCGCTGCGGGTCAGGCGGGTCAGCGCTGGCAGCGCGTACAGGCTGAGGGCGATGGTGGGCATGACGTAGTGCGCCAACGTGCCGCTGCCGGATATCGGCAGCCAGCGCAGCTTGACGCCGAAGAAGATGATCAGCAGCAGGGCGGCCCAGAAGCTGGGCATGGCTTGCACCACGGCGGTGACGAAGGACACCACCCGGTCGGTCCAGCCGCCGCGATGGGCCGCCGCCATGACACCGGCGGGCACCGCCACCGCCAGCGCCAGCAGGATCGCCGTCAACGCCAGCAAGGCGGTCACCCCGACCCGGTCGGCCAGCATGCGGGAGACGGGTTCGCCCGTCAGCTGCGAGGTACCCAGGTCGCCCGCCACGAGGCGCCCCAGGTAGGCCGCATAGCGCTCGGGCAAGGGGCGGTCCAGCGCATAACGTACCCGCAGGGCCTGCAGGTCCGCTTCCGTAGGGCTGTCGCCCGCCAGCGCCAGGGCAGGGTCGACGGCCACGTTGGACAAGACGAAGCACAGCAGGGAGACGGTAAGCGCGACCATCACCGCCAGGCCGGCGCGCCGCAACAGCAAAGAAAGCATGGTGGGTTACTTGGCCGACCAGCCCAGCTGATAAAAGCGCGGGATTCCGTCCGGCGACGGCTGATAAGCCAGGCGTTTGTCGGTGGCGTAGCCCACTACGATGGTGTGCATGGGCACGAAATAGGCGCGTTCGGCGGCCAGCTTGATGGCGCGGGAATATTCCGTGCGGCGCGTGGCTTCGTCGATGGCGTTGTCGGCACGCTGCAGGATGTCGCGCAGTTCGGCGTCGTGAAAACCGTCCTGCGGGCTGAAGTTGAAGAACGCGGAAAGCGATGCCGAGGTGTCGAACATCGACGACGAGCCCCAATCGCCATACCAAAGGTCCAGCTTGCCTTCGCGCCATTTGCTGAAACTGGCGCGGGACTGCAGCATTTCCAGGTTGGCGTCGATGCCGACCGCTGCCAGATACGCCTTGACGGCTTCGGCGCGTGGGCGGTCGCGGAAGGACGACAGGCTGACCTTGAAGCCCTTGGGGTAGCCGGCCTGGGCCAGCAGCTCGCGCGCCTTCGCGGGGTTGTAGTCGTAGACGGATGCCGCGGCCTCGTCGCAGCCGAACTGCAGCGGGTGGCACAGCGTGGCCAGTTGCTTGCCTTCGCCGCCCAGCAGTGTGTCGACGATCTTCTTTCTGTCGATGGCGTGGTTGATGGCCTGACGCACGCGAACGTCCTTGAGCGGGCTGTTCTCGCCGCTGGCGCGGCCACGCGCATCCAGCAGGATGGTCGCGATGGTCAGCGTGGAGCCGAATTGCGCCTGAAGGGTCGGCACGGCCTGCAGTTGCGGGATCTGGTCGGCGGACAGGTTCCAGGTCCAGTCCACGCTGCCGCCGATGACCTCGGCAATACGGGTCGCCTCGTCGGGGATGATGCGCACGGTGATGCGGTCCAGCTTGGCCGCGCCCTTGGCGCCGCCGAAGTAGGACTTGTTTTTCTCCAGCACGTATTCGTTGCCGCGGGCGGCGGCCAGCTTGAACGGGCCCGTGCCCACCGGCTGCTTGCCGAAGGCCTGCTGTCCGACCTTTTCGAAATAGGCCTTGGGGAAGATGGCCAGCGAGCCCGATACGAACTCCAGTGCGGCCGGGAAGGGCGCCTTGGAAATGATGCGGACCTGATGGTCGCCGACCTTTTCAACCGACGCGATCCAGTCCAGCCAATTGGCCGAGCGGGCGCCGGATTCGGGGCGCGCGTAGTACTGCAGCGTGAAGACCACGTCGTCGGCGGTGAAGGGGTCGCCGTTGTGGAACGTCACGCCGGGGCGCAGATCGAACTCCCAGGTCTTGTCGTCGATGCGGCGCCAGGCGGTGGCCAGCGACGGCTCGTACTGCCCGGTGGCCAGATTGCGTTCGATCAGCGTGTCGTACAACTGGCGCGAGGCCACGATGCCTTCGCGGGCCGTGCTCAGGTAGGCGTCGAAGCTGGGCATCTCTTCCGTCAACGCGACGACCGCCGTGTTGTCTTGGGGGCCTGCATAAGCGGGGTGACCGAGGAGGATTGCCGCCGCGAACGCGCAACGAACTACCGACTTGCCAAACGGGAGCATGAGACCGACCAGTTGAGGTTTTTCAGGACGAGCGATGCTACAGGAGCAAGCGCGCCGCCTTTAGTTGCATTGGCTATGTGGATATGGCGAATCGATCCTCTGGCGCGCGGGGCTTTCTTGCCATAATCCGCGTCTTGTTTTTTGGCCGGCCGTGCCGTGACGCGGCGTGCGCCGCGGATAAAGGATTCAGCATGGCCGAAGTGGCAGGAACGTTGGAAGGGATCGTCGGCGAAGCCGGCGTGCTGGAACAAGTCGGCGCCGAGGCCGGGGTATTGGAACAAGTCGCCGCCGAGGCCGGCGTGTGGCGCCGCCAGTTCCACGCCGCGCCCGAGTTGCGCTACGAAGAGCACGCAACCTCGGCCTTCATCGCCGAGAAGCTGCGCGCATTCGGCTTTGACCGCGTCGAGACGGGCATCGGCAAGACCGGCGTGGTGGGCCTGCTTGCCGGCCGCCGCCCCGGGCCCGGCCGCAACGTTGGCCTGCGGGCCGATATGGATGCCTTGCCGATCCACGAAGCCAACGACGTCGCGCACAAGTCGCGCCACACCGGCATCATGCACGCCTGCGGCCACGACGGCCATAGCGCCACCTTGCTGGCCGCGGCTCGTTATCTGTCGGTGGATCGCGACTTTGCGGGCACCGCGGTCTTCATCTTCCAGCCGGCCGAGGAAGGCGGCGCGGGCGGCAAGGCCATGATCGATGACGGCCTGTTCGAGCGCTTCGACGTGGACGAGGTGTATGGCTTGCACAACATGCCCAATCTGGCGCTGGGCAAGTTTTCGACGACCGTAGGCCCGGTGACCTCGGCATCCGACCGCTTCACGATCGATATCGAGGGCCGCGGCAGCCATGCATCACGCCCGCAGGAGGGCGTGGACACCGTCATCGTCGGCACCCAGATCGTCAATGCCTTGCAGACGATCGTGTCGCGCAACGTGCATCCGCATGAAAGCGCGGTCGTATCGATCACCATGTTCCATGCCGGCGAGACGGACAACGTCATTCCGCAAAAGGCCCAGTTGCGTGGCACGGTACGCACCTTCAATCCGGACATCCAGGACATGGTCGAGGCCCGCATGAAGGACGTGGTGGCAGGCATTGCCGGCACCTTCGGCGCCACGGCGAAGCTCCATTACCTGCGGGACTATCCCGTTACGCTGAATCACCCGGAAAACACGGCGCACGCGGTACGCATTGCGCGTAGCCTGGTAGGCCCTGACCGCGTGGTGGACAACATGAAACCGGTAATGGGTGGCGAAGACTTCTCGTTTATGCTTCAGAAAAAGCCCGGCGCGTTCGTCTTTTTCGGAAACGGCCCGTCGTTCGGGCTGCACACGCCCCAGTACGACTTCAATGACAAAGCCATCAGCCACGGCGCCGCATTCTGGATCCGCCTGGTCCAGGACCGCACCGTTCTTTAAGCGGTGCCGGCCTTGACCCGCACCCGCCACCCTTCGCTGGCGCATTGGGGCGCGTTCACCGCCGTGGTCGAAGACGGCCGGGTGGTCGACTGCGAACCGTTCGGCGCCGACCGCGCGCCTTCCGCCATGCTGGGTTCGATCGCGGAGATGCTGCATTCCCCCTTGCGCATCCAGCGGCCCTCCGTGCGCAAGGGCTGGCTGGCGGGCAACCGAGACCGCGAAGGGGACGAGTACGTGGAAGTGTCCTGGGACCACGCGCTGGACCTGGTGGCGGGTGAACTCGCGCGGGTGCGCGAGCAATCGGGCCCGGCCGGCATCTTCGGCGGCTCTTACGGCTGGTCCTCCGCCGGGCGCGTGCACCATGCACGCAGCCTGATCCGCCGCTTCCTGTTCCAGGGCGGCGGCTGCGTGGATCAGGTGGGCAACTACAGCTGGGGCGCGGCGCAGTTTCTGTTGCCGCACGTGATCGGCACGACCAGCCCGGTCAGCGGCGACGTCACCGATTGGGAAAGCGTGCTGGAGCACACCCGCATCATCGTGGCGTTTGGCGGCATACCGGTAAAGAACAGCCAGGTCACCTCCGGCGGCGCCGGCCTGCACAACCTGCCGGGCTGGCTCGCGCGCGCGCAGGACGCCGGCATCCGGCTGGTCGTGGTCAGCCCAACGCGCGCCGATATCCCGGAAGGCGTCGCCGCGGATTGGATTCCCGTGCGGCCCAATACCGACACGGCGTTGATGCTGGGCATGGCCCACACGCTGCTTTCCGATAACCGGTACGACAGGGCATTCCTGGACACGCATTGCGTGGGGTTCGACGCCTGGGCCGCGTACTTGACGGGCGCCACCGACGGCCAGCCCAAGGACGCATGCTGGGCGGCCGGCATTACGGGCGTGCCCGCCGAGACCATTGCCGCGCTGGCGCGCAGCATCGCGAACCAGCGCAGCCTGCTGACGGCGGCGTGGTCGCTGCAACGCGCGCAGCATGGCGAACAACCCTATTGGGCGGTGATCGGCCTGGCGGCGTTGGCCGGCCAGATCGGACTGCCGGGCGGCGGCTTCGCCTTTGGCCACGCGTCGCTCAACGGCATCGGGCAGCCGCGCCGGCAAGTGCCGGGGCCGGAAGTGCCGGTGCCCAGGAACCCCGCGCAGTTGGCGATTCCGGTCGCGCGCATCACCGACATGCTGCTGGCGCCGGGCGCCGAATATGAATTCAATGGCGCGCGGCATCACTATCCGGATGTGAAGCTGATTTATTGGGCGGGCGGCAATCCGTTCCACCATCACCAGGACCAGAACCGGTTCCGGCAGGCCTGGCGCAAGCCCGAAACGGTGATCGTGCATGAATCCTGGTGGACGCCGTTGGCGCGCCGGGCAGACATCGTGCTGCCGGCCACCACGTCGCTGGAACGCTGCGACGTTGGCGGGTCGACCCGCGACCCCTATGTGTTCGCCATGCATCGGGCCGTGGCCCCGCAGGGCGAGGCCCGCAACGACTTCGACATCTTTGCCGACCTGGCGCGGCGCGCGGGCTTTCACGAGGCGTTCACGGCAGGGCGCGACGAAATGGGCTGGTGCCGCCACGTGTATGAAGGCATGCGCGCGGGTTGCGCGGACAAGGGGGTGACGCTGCCGCCCTTCGATGAATTCTGGGCGCGCGGCCATGCCGAGCTGCCGCCGCCCGAATCGCAGTACGTGTTGTTCGAGGCGTTCCGGCGCGATCCCGCGACGCATCCGTTGCGCACGCCTTCGGGCAAGATCGAACTGCATTCGCAGGTGGTGGCGGGCTTCGGCTACGCGGACTGCCCGGGGCACCCCGTGTGGCTGGCGCCGTCGGAGTGGCTGGGCGCCAGGGCAGCGGACCAATGGCCGCTGCACCTGCTGACGAACCAGCCGCGCCACCGGCTGCACAGCCAGCTGGACCCGGCGGCCTTGTCGCGCGCGGGCAAGATCCAGGGCTGCGAACCCATTGCGATGCATCCCGATGATGCGGCCGCGCGACAGATCCGGGATGGAGACCGCGTGCGCGTCTTCAACGGGCGCGGCGCCTGCCTGGCCGGCGTGAAGCTGGACACGGGGCTGATGCCCGGCGTGGTGGTGATGGCCACCGGCGCCTGGTCGGACCCGGACGGCGATCTGGACCGGCACGGCAACCCGAACACGCTGACGGCCGACATCGGCACGTCGCGGCTGGCGCAAGGGCCCAGCGCCCAGACGGCGCTGGTGCAGGTCGAGCGCTACCTGGAACCCGCCGTCGCGCACCGCGCGTGGGAAAGCCCGGCTATCTCGCCTGGCGGCTTATGACTTTTCACGGCAGTAAAAGCCGAGTCAACGATTTCCCGCACATATGATTAGAACGGCACGTTCTGATTTCTAGCGGCAAACTCCGGATTCCTTATTTACCGACTGCGACATGGTGCCCCCGATGCGCATGTCCCTTTGATCCGGAGTGCGCAATGAGCCTCAAACGCTATCTAGGCCTGGTCCTGTCTGCGTACGTTTTCACCGCCGCCCATGCGGCGGACATCACCTTGGCGCTGGGTACCGAACCGTCCACGCTGGACCCGCAGACGGCGCAGGACGGCTCCGAGCGCGCCGTGTCGCGCAACATCTTCGAAACGCTGCTGACCCGCACGCCCAAGGGCGAGCTGGTGCCGCAGCTGGCCACCGCGCTGCCGCGCCAGACCGGCGCCGATACGTGGGAAGTGACGTTGCGCCCGAACCTCAAGTTCAGCGATGGCCAGGCGCTTGACGCCGCGGCGGTGGCCGCCAGCATCAACCGGATCGTCGACCCGAAGACCGCGTCGCGCCAGCGTCCGTTCTTCCTGGGCATCAAGCGCGCCGAGGCCGTGGATGCCGTGACGGTGCGCGTGCATACCAACGGCGCGGATCCGGCATTGCCCGCGCGCCTGTCGTGGCTGACCATCGTGTCGCCGTCGGCCGCGGCCGATGGCAGCCTGGGTCAGAAACCGGTGGGCAGCGGCCCCTACGTGCTGACGGAATGGGCCAAGGGCAACCGCATCGTGTTGTCGCGCAACCCGAACTATTGGAATCCGTCGGCGGTGGGCAACGTGGACCGCGCCACCTACCGGTTCGTGGCCGAGCCTGGCACGCGCCTGTCGGGCCTGCGGGCGGGCGACTTCGACTTCATCACCAACGTGCTGCCCGAGGACACCAAGCGGGTCGCCAAGGCCGTGACCTTGCAAGGCACCGACTTGCCCTTCGTGTCGCTCAATGCCCTGAAGGGCCTGACCCGCGACGTGCGCGTGCGCCAGGCGCTGAACTACGCCGTGGACAAGGAATCGCTGGCCAAAGACCTGTATGGCGGCTACGCGACCGTGTCGCACGGCCAGTTGCTGGCGCCGGGCTGGTTCGGTTACGACGCCAGCATCCAGCCGTATCCGTATGACCCCGCACGCGCTACCGAACTGCTGAAGGCCGCCGGCGTCTATGGCAAGACCATCGACCTGTACGCGCCGTCGGGCCGCTGGCTCAAGGACAAGGAACTGGCCGAGACCATCGCCGCCTACTGGGAGGCGGCCGGCCTGAAGGTCAACTTCCGCGTGCTGGCCTGGGCCGAGTATCTGGAGGCCATCAACAAGAACCGCGTGCCGACCGAAGCGCAGATCAGCAGCAGCCATTCGAACCAGTTGCTGGATGCCGACCGCACGCTTAGCGCCTATTACGCCGAGGGCGGCGTGGCGGCGGCCAATGACAATGCCGAATTGAAGGGCCTGATCGACGAGGCGCGCCAGGAGGCCGACCCCGTCAAGCGCCAGGCGCTGTATTCCAAGGCGCTGAAGATTGGCCGCGACGAGGCCTATCTGGTGTTCCTGCTGGAAGGTGGCGAGATCTTCGGCTTGTCCAAGCGCATCGACTTTTCGCCGCGCGTCGATGGCCTGATTCCGGTGAAGGACATCCGTGTCATCGAGTAATCCTGCCGGGCGCGGCTTGCCGCGCTTTTTGCTGGGCCGCCTGGCGCAGGGCCTGCTGGTCGTGCTGGGCGTGACCACCATCGTGTTCATCGTGACGCGCCTGGTGGGCGATCCGGTCCAGGCGATGCTGCCGGTGGACGCCTCCGCCGCCGACCGCGCGGTGCTGGCGCAGGCGCTGGGCATGGACGGCCCCATCTGGTCGCAGTACCTGCACTACCTGCGCGATATCGCCTTGTTCGATTTCGGCAATTCCATCTGGCAGCAGCGGCCCGCGATGGACATCGTGCTGGAACGCCTGCCCAGCACGCTGACGCTGTGCGCCGGCGCGCTGGGCCTGGCGATCTTGGCGGGGGTGCCGTTGGGGATCGTCGCCGCGCTGCGCCCGGGGCAGTGGGCCGACCGTATCTCGGTGGTGCTGAGCCTGGCTGGGCTGTCGCTGCCGCAGTTCTGGCTGGGCCTGCTGTTGATCCTGCTGTTTGCGGTGACGCTGAACTGGCTGCCGTCCTCGGGCGCCGAGGCGGCGGGCAGCGGCGTGCTGCCGATGCTGACGCTGGCGCTGCCGGCGCTTGGCCGCATCGCCATGATGCTGCGCTCGGCGCTGATCGACGAACTGAATTCGCTGTACGTGCGTACCGCCCGGGCCAAGGGCCTGCGGTCGGGCCGCATCGTGTTGGTGCATGCCTTGCGCAACGCCGCCGTGCCCACGGTGGCGCTGCTGGGCTGGGAGTTTGCCGGCATGCTGGCCGGGCACACCGTCGTGGTGGAAACCGTATTCGCCTGGCCCGGCCTGGGCCAGACCGCCGTCCAGGCCATCGAGCGTCAGGACCTGGTGCTGTTGCAGGCCGTCGTGTTCTTCATTGCATTCCTGATCGTGATCATCAATTTCTGTCTGGACATCCTGTACCGGTTGCTGGATCGGAGGATCGCGGTATGAGCGCGGTTCCCGCATGGATGGGCGACGCTGCCGAGGCGTCCCCGCCGGTCGCGCCGCGAGGCTGGCGCGCGCTGTCCGACCGGCAGCGTGGCTGGATACTGGCTGTGTCTTTACTGTTGCTGCTGGCGGCGGTGGCGGTCGTGCTGCCCTGGCTGGCGCCTTACGACCCGGCGGCGATCAAACTGTCCGCCCGGCTGCGCCCCCCGGTCTGGGAGGCGCGCGGCACTTGGAGCAACGTGCTGGGCACCGACAACCTGGGCCGCGATGTGCTCAGCCGGATCCTGCATGGGGCGCGGCTGTCGATCCTGATCGGGGCGGCGGTGGTGGCGGTTTCGGCCACGTTCGGCGTGCTGGTGGGGCTGGTCGCGGGTTTTGCCGGCGGGCGGGTGGATGCGGCGCTGATGCGCTGGGTCGACGTGCACGTGGCGTTTCCCGGCCTGCTGCTGTCGCTGGTGATCCTGGTGATCCTGGGGCCGGGCCCTGGCACCGTGATCCTGGCGCTGGCCTTGAATGGCTGGATGGTCTACGCGCGGCAGATCCGCAGCGTGGTGCTGTCGGTGCGCCAGCTGCCCTATATCGAAAGCGCCGAAATGGCGGGCGCGCGCGCCGGCCGCATCCTGCTGCGGCACATCCTGCCCAACCTGGCGGCGCCGCTGATCACGCTGATGGTGCTGGAGTTCGCCCGCGTGGTGCTGGCCGAGGCCGCCTTGTCGTTCCTGGGCGTGGGCGTGCAGCCGCCGGCGGTGTCGTGGGGGCTGGATGTGGCCAATGGCCGCAACTACCTGACCAGCGCGTGGTGGCTGGCGACGTTCCCCGGCTTGTCAATCGCCCTGACCGTGCTGATCGTCAACGTGGCGGCCAGCCGGCTGCGGCTGGCGCTGGATCCGCGCGAACGCGAAAAGGACTTCGCGCGCCGCTTGATTGCGAAGGTGCGTCGATGAGCGAAACTCCATTGCTGAGCGTGCGCGGCCTGAGCGTCGAGTTCCTCACCCGCCATGGCAACGTGTGCGCCGTCGATTCGGTGTCGTTCGACCTGCGGGCAGGCGAAACCCTGGCCCTGGTGGGCGAAAGCGGCTCCGGCAAAAGCGCCTGTGCGCTGGCCCTGATGGGCCTGACGACGTTGCCCGGCCGGGTGGCGGGCGGCCAGGTGCTGTTCGACGGGCAAGACCTGCTGGCGGCGCCGCCCCGCGTGCTGGAAGACTTGCGCGGCAATCGCATCGCCATGGTGTTCCAGGACCCCATGAGCGCGCTGAACCCGCTATTGGCCATCGGCACGCAGATCGGCGAGGTACTGGTGCGCCACACGGCGCTTGACCGCGGCCAGCGCCGTGCCCGCATCATTGAACTGCTGGGCCAGGTCGGCATCCCCAAGCCGGCCGAGCGCCTGGACCGCCTGCCGCATGAGTTCTCCGGCGGCCAGCGCCAACGCATCCTGATCGCCATGGCGCTGGCCTGCGACCCGCAGATCCTGATCGCCGACGAACCCACGACCGCGTTGGACGTGACCATCCAGGCGCAGATCCTGGACTTGCTGGCCGAGCTGAAGCAGCGCTTGGGCCTGGCGATGCTGCTGGTGACGCATGATCTGGGCGTGGTGGCCAAGGTGGCGGACCGCGTGGCGGTCATGTACGCCGGCCGGCTGGTCGAACTGGCCGATGCCGACGCGCTGTTCGCTGAACCCGCGCACCCCTATACCGCAGGCTTGCTGCGCGCCACCCCGCGCCTGACCGATACGCGCCACCGCATGATCGCGATCGACGGCGTGCCGCCCGACCTGCGGCTGCGCCGCAGCCATTGCGATTTCGCGCCGCGTTGCCCCGGCGCCGATGCGGCGTGCGCACAACGCCCCGCGTTGCGCGACATCGGCCATGGTCGCCTGGCGGCCTGCGTGCGGCCGTCGGCGCCCGTTTGGATGCAGGACCATGACTGATTCCTCCCCTCTGTTGCAGGCGCGCGACCTACGCGTGCATTACCCCGTGCGTTCGGCGGGCTGGTTCGGCAAGCCGGTGCTGGCGCGCGCCGTGGACGGCGTGTCGCTGGAGGTGGCGCGGGGCGAAACGCTGGGCCTGGTCGGCGAGTCCGGCTCGGGCAAGACGACGCTGGGTCGCGCGGTGCTGCGCCGCACGCCGCTGACGGCCGGCTCCATCCATTTCAAGGGCGAAGACATCACGCACGCGGGCAAGTCCCAACTGCGCGAGCTGCGCCGCCATATGCAGCTGGTCTTCCAGGACCCGTCCACCAGCCTGAACCCGCGCCACACCGTGTTCGAGGCCATCGCCGAGCCCTTGATCGTGCATGGCTGGAATGCCGGCCGTGATGCCTTGCGCCGGCGGGTGGCTGAACTGATCGACCAGGTCGGCCTGCCGGCCGACGCGGCCGAGCGCTATCCGCACGCCTTTTCCGGCGGGCAGCGCCAGCGCGTGGGCATTGCGCGGGCGCTGGCGATCCGCCCGGACCTGATCGTGGCGGACGAGCCCGTGTCGGCGCTGGATGTCTCGGTACGCGCGCAGATCATCAACCTGTTCCAGGACCTGCAGCAAGAGCTGGGCTTGTCCTTCCTGCTGATCGCGCATGACCTGGCGGTGGTGCGGCACGTCTCGCATCGCATTGCCATCATGTATGCGGGGCAGGTGGTCGAGACCGGGTCCCGCGACGATATCTACGAGCGTCCGCTGCACCCCTATACGCGCGGCTTGCTGGCGGCGGTGCCGGAACCCGAACGCGGCGCGTCCCGCCGCCAGGTCTTTGCCGTGGCCACGGGCGAGCCGCCCAGCCCGATGTCGCCGCCCTCGGGCTGCCGCTACCACCCGCGTTGCCCGCAGGCGGCCGACCGCTGCCGCATGGCCGCGCCGCCGCTGGAAACGCGCGCCGCCGGGCATGCGGTGGCCTGCTGGTTCGCCGCCCCCATTCCTGCTACACCTTGATTCGTATCCTGAATTCACGACCCCTTAATGGAGAGATCTTCATGTCTGTGCAAGCCCTAGCTCCTGTTGATGCCGCTGACGCCGCCGCCGTGCGCGCCTGGTTCAAGGAACTGTCCGACCACGTGCAAGCCGTGGATTACGCCGCTGCCCGCCACCTGTTCGCCGACGACTTCGTTGCTTTCGGCACCTATACCAACTTCGTCAGCGGCCGCGAACACGCGGAAAAGACGCAGTGGCGCAATGTCTGGTTCACGATCGATGATTTCATCTGGCGCCTGGACGATGTCCAGAGCTTCGTCTCGCCGGACCGCCTGTTCGCCGTGGGCCTGGCGGTGTGGGATTCGACCGGCTATCACCCGGACGGCAAGCCGTTTGACCGCGTCGGCCGCGCTACCGTGTCGTTCGCGCGCGAAGCCGTGGGCGAGCCCTGGGTGGCCACGCACACGCATATGTCGCTGTTCCGCGATACGCCCAGCGTGTCGCATGGGAACAAGCCGGCCCGCAGCTGATCCGCTGCAGCACCCCAAGAAAGAACGGCCCCAGTGGGGCCGTTTTTTTACGCTGCCAGATTGCGCCGCAGCGCCTGGACGAGGTCCGTCCTGGCCTCTTGCGCTTGCGGCAGGATTCGCGTCATGCCGATGAAGCTGTGTGGCACGCCCGAATACACGATGAAGGTCGGCGCGGGGCCGGTGGCAAACAGCTTGTTGGCCAGATCCAGCGTGTCGTCCAGCAACGGGTCCAGGGCGGCTGCCTGCAGGATCAGGGGCGGCAGGCCGGCCACGTCCGCATGCAAAGGCGCCACGCCGGGATCGGTCAGCTGCGCGGCATCGCCGACGTACTGATTCCAGAACCAGTCCAGCTTTTCCGTGGACAAGCCGAAGCGCCCGTCGCCAAAGGATTCGTGCGACGGCGTGTCGCGGCGCGCCGACAGCATGCCGTAGATCACCACGCCGGTCTTGATGAAGGCATCGCCTTCGTCACGCAGCCGTTGTAGGGCGGCCAGTGTCAGGTTGCCGCCGGCGGACTCGCCGCCGACCGACAGGCGTGTTGCGTCCAGCCCCAGCGAGGGCGCCTGGTCGCGCAGCCAGCGCAGGGCGCCCAGCACCTGTTCCAGCGCCACGGGGTAGCGGGCTTCGGGCGACAGCGCGTAGGACAGGCCGGCGGTGACGATGCCGGCTTCGGCGGCGATCTCGCGCTTCCAGCGGTCCAGCGTATCGAGGTCGCCGTGCGCAAAGCCGCCCCCGTGCAGATGCAGGTACAGGGGCAGCGGGGCATCCGAGGCGCCTTCCGGGTAGTACAGACGAAGCGTCGCGGGCACGGCCAGATGGTCCAGCCGGTGTTCGACCACGCGGCCCACGGGCGGGGCGGGTTGGCTCAGCCATTCCTGATACGCGCGGCTTTTTTCGCGGGTATCGGCAAGCGGCGTGGTCAGCACGTTGGGCGTGCCCACGCCATGTTGCTTGGCCAGCGCTTGGGCGGCCAGCACGTCGGCTGCCAGGGTAGGGGTGGGGGAAGCGTCGCTCATGAGGATTCCAATGCTCGGAACCCGCCAGTATGACGCGCTTCGCGCTACCTTGCTAAATAAGCGTTAGGCATATTGATCCAACCCGGCCAGGAAGCGGCGGATCGATCCGGTGTAGATATCGCCCCGATCCTTGCCTTTCCAGTCTTCCACCAGGGTTGCATTGGGCGCCAGGCGGGCGATCTCGTGGGCGATTTCCGTCGGGTGAAGGATGTCGTTGCCCGCCAGGATCAGCAACGGGGTCTGCGTGGCGGCTACGGTCTGCCGGCTGACGCTATAGACGAAATCGCCGTCGAACAGGTTGGCGCGCAGGCCCTCCAGCGCCGCCTCGTCCACGCCCTCCGGGCGTTGGCGCAGACCGTCCGCCCAACTGTCGAAGGATTCCGCGCGGTTTGCGGCATTGGCGGCGGACAGGCCGATGGGTTGCTGCAGGATGGCCCCGGTGACACGGTCGGGCGCCAGCGCGCACAGTTTCAGCGCAAAGGAGGCGCCGATGCAGGAGCCCAGCACATGAAAGCGGTCCACGCCCAGGCTGTCCAGCAGCCGCAGGTGATCTTCCGCATAGGTCTGCCAGCCGTCGGAGGCCTGGATGGGCGCGCGGGAGCGGCCGGCGTTGCGCTGGTCGATGGCGATGCAGCGGTACCGGGTCGACAATGCCGCGATGGGGTCCGGATAGTCGCGCGGCTTGCCGTCGCGCGTGACGCGCCACAACTCGACGTGCGACAGCAGGCCGCCTGGCGCCAGCATCAGGAGCGGATGCCCCTGGCCATGGATTTCGTAATAGATGTCGGCGTTTGCCAGATGAGCGATGGGCATGGGCGGTGCGCGAGGGGTGCGCTTCAGTTGACGGATACGCCCGTCTGCTGGAGCAGGGCGGGGAACTTGACGGCGTCGCTGCGGATGCGGTCGGCGAAGTCAGCCGGCGTGCCGCCGATGGCTTCAAAGCCTTGGGCGCGCAGACGCTCGCGGAACGTCGGTTCATCTAGCGCCGTCTTGACCGATTGGCCGATGCGCTGCACCACCTCGGGCGCGGTGCCGGCCGGCGCCAGCATGCCGAACCAGCCTGATCCGCTGTCCAGGTCCAGCCCGGCTTCGCGGGCCGTGGGCACGTCGGCGATGATGGGGCTACGTTCGGCCTGCAGCACGGCCAGTCCGCGCAGCTTGCCGGTGCGGATCAGATTGGCCGCCGCGGGCACCGCCACGATGGCCGCATCGGTTTCGCCCGCCAGCAGGGCCACGACCGCGGGGCCTGCGCCCTTATACGGCACGTGCAGCAGCGTTTCGGGATACAAGCCCTGCAGGCGGGCCAAGACCATGTGGTTGCTGTTGCCATACCCTGGCGTGCCGACGTTCACCAGCCGTTGGCTGCCCAGCCGCCGCAGCCCGGCGATGTCCTGGATGTCGGAGTCGGCCCGTACGACGATCACCGGCGGGGTGACGGCCACGATGCCTACGGGCGCGAAGCTGCGCTCGGCGTCGTAATTGATGTTGTTCTTGAAGAGCGTTTGATTGGCCACCAGCATGTCGCCGGTCAGCAGCAGGGTGTAGCCGTCCGGTTGCGCGCGCGCCACCATTTCAGAGGCGATGTTGCCGCCGGCGCCGGCACGGTTTTCGACGATGACCGGCACATTCCATTGGGCGCCCAGTTGTTCGGCCAGGCCTCGGCCCAGCGCGTCCATCGCGCCGCCGGGCGACAGCGGCAACACCAGGCGCACGGGCTTGTCGGGAAAGGCCGCCTCGGCGGCGGTACTGAAGGCAGCCGCGGCCAGGGCGGCGATCGTCAAGGCGCGGCGTAGCCGCGAAATTCGGGTCATGCGGAGTTCCTGTCTTTATGCGTCCGGCGCCCGTCAAGGCGCCTAAACCTTGATCCTAGGGACTTCGGCCGTCCGGATGAACGACGCATTTCGCATTTGAATAGTTGGATTGCGGCGCCTAATCGCTGCCGCCGGCCAGCCAGGCGCTATGATGATTTCGTTTCCGGCTGCGCCCGGATCCCGTCGCCCTCCCGCGGCTTTCTTGGAATCGCCACGCATGAATGACCGTCTATCGCAGACGCTGCTCCGGTTCGACCACTACAACGGAACCGACCCCAACCTGTTTTCCTGGCAGGGCGAGACCTGTCCCCAGGAATTGTTCCTGGCGCAGAAGCTGCACGAATGGGTGATGAAGCTGGCACCGGATGCGTCCGAGCCGCTGGTCCTGGCGTCGCGCTGTCAGCATATCGGCAGGTGGGAGATCGCCAGAAAGAGCTATCCCGAAGGCCGCATCGGCTACCTGACCTGGCGCAAGGCGCTGGCGCGCCATCATGCGGAAATCGCGCAAGGCATCCTGCGCGACACCGGTTACCCGCAAGACGTGATCGACCGCGTGACGGCGATCGTCATGAAGCAGGGCATCAAGCAGGACGCCGACGTGCAGACGATGGAGAACGCCTTATGCCTGGTGTTCCTGCAATACCAGTATGAAGCCTTCCATCCCGCGCACGGCGAGAAGATCGTGGATATCTTGAAGAAGTCGCTGCTGAAGATGGATGCGGCCGGCCACAAGTGGGCATTGACGCTGCCGTATTCGCCGGCGGGCATGGCACATATCGAAAAGGCGCTTTCGGCCTGACGCGGAGTTCGCGCGCGCAAGAACAAACCCGGCCTGCTGCGTGAGCGGCAGGCCGGGTTGTTTTTATCGCCGCGCGGTTGCTACCGCGCGGTTTGCCACCACGCGTTTGCCACCATCTGGGCCGCCAGGCGGCCCGTATTACGTAGGCGTGTCGGTGCTGGACGAGTCGGCGGCCGGCGCGTCAGCCGACGTGTCGGAAGCCGCGTTGGCCGGCGCATCAGCCGCAGGGGCCGGGGCGACAGCAGGCGCCTCGGTGCCGGGCGCGGCGGAAGCCGGCAGATCGGCAACCGGCGCATCCGCGGCCGGCGCGCCAGCGACGGCCGGAGTTCCGGCTGCGGCTGCGGCTTCCGCCTTCTTGGCCTTGTTGCGCGCGGCGGCGTTCTTGGAGGCGCTGCGCGAAGCCATGCGCTTGGCGTGCTTGGCTTCGTTGGCCGTCACGGCGCCCGAAGGTTCGCCGTTCAGGTCCACGCGCGGCGCATCTTCCACCATGCAGGTCCAGTAGCGGCGGCCATCACACCAGGTCTTGACCGCTTCCTTGATCTGCGCCTCGTCCAGCTGCAGGGCCTGGGCGTGCTGCACCAGGTCCGCCAGCACACCGAGCTTCAGCGGAAGCTTGGGAGCGGGGTTCTTGGGGAATGCCTTGGGGAACTGGCGTTGCAGGCGCGAAATCGCGACAACGACGGGATCCACGGGCGTCTCGCGGCGTTCTGCGCGTTGCGGCCGTTGGCCCTTGTCGCCGCCTTGGGGGCGTGCGCCTTTATCGCCGCCTTGCGGACGCGGGCCCTTGCCGGCGCCTTGCGACGAACGGGGTCCCTTGCCGCCGCCCTGCGGACGCGATTCCTTCTTGGGGGTCGGCTCTTCGGGCGCTTGCTTGGTAATCAATGCCCGGATAGCGGCTAACTGTTCTAGTCCCATGTGCTACACAAAAAAAAGGTTGAGGCCGTGAGCATCAGCGCTCCGGCGGCTATCCCGACACCACGACAAGTAGTGCCAGGGACAAAAGAATGCCGAACGCGGCCAAGGCGAACGGGAGTAGTAGAACATAGACGCTGCGTTCTTGCCCTTGGCCGTGAGCCAGACCGGCTGCAATCGACATTCTTACCGGTGAAAAAATGCCCATCGCCGTGCCCGATACGTGTAACAGCGCGGCCGCTGCCGGCACGTTCAGGCCCGCATGAACCGCCAATGATAGCTGGGATGGCATGAACAGACTGTTCGGCGCGTTGCCGCTGTTGGCCAGAATGCCGAAGGCGCCGGCCAGCACGGGGGTGATCAGGATGGTCCAGTCCTGCAGCGTGGCGAACAGGCCGTCCGCGTAGGCCTGCGAGATGCCGGCGCCCGCCAGCACTTCGGCCATCATGGCGAACAGGAAAACGGACATGACGGCATGGCGGCCGGTCTTCCATGAGGCGCGCGCCTGGGTGGCCAGCGCGCCCGGCTGGCGGTGCCAGGCGGCCATGGCAAGCGCGCCCGCGATCAGCCAGCTGCCTGCGTGCAGGAACGGCATCCAGGCGGGCAGGTCCGCGAACGGGCGGATATCGGCCAGCGCCCCCAGGGCCCGATTGAGCCCGGGGATGAGGCGCGTGGCCACCAGACAGGCGATCACCAGGATATAAGGCAGCGCGCGCTTGGCGGCGGCCACGGCCTGCGGCCGGCCAGGGCGGCGGTCCAGCAGGAAGCGCAGCACGATCAACGGGCCGTAGGCGGCCAGCAGTGCGGTTTCGGGTCCCAGCAAGGCCGTGGCGGCCGTCAGCAGCCCCAGGCTGGCGGCCATCCAGACGGCTTCCCGCCGGTGTTCGGCCGCATCCGCCCGAAGGCCTGCGTGGCGCGCGGTGCGCCAGAACAGGATCATCCACACGACCATCAGGAGCGCCACCGCCACCATGCTGTACAACGCCAGCTGCGGGGCCGGCACCCGTGCATAGGCCGAGGCCAGCAGCGTGCCGCTGCCCATTGCCCCCCAGGGGATCAGGGTCTGGCTCAGCAGGGCGAACACCATGATGTCGCGCGGTTTCAAGCCCAGCGGACGAATCAGCAGCACGGTGCCCAGCATGCCCACGCCAAAGCCGGTGGCGGATTCGGCAAACGGCCCGATCAGGAAACAGGCGAAGAACAGGCGCCGGCGCCGCGCGAGCGGATCGTTCAGTTCGGCTTGGTCGGCGGCCGGGGCGGGCGCGTGGCCTTGCGAGGCCATCTGCCAGAACAGCAGCCCGCCCAGGATGTAAGGGGTGATGATCCAGCCGATCCACAGGCCGCGTTCGAGCGTCACCGCCAGTTGGGCGCCGGTGAAGGGTGCCGGCGCTGCGTAAAGCGCGATGGGGATGGCGGCAAACAGCCCCAGCACGGCGGCGATCGTGGTGTTCACCCGGCCGCTGGCGATGGCGCCGATCACGGTCAGGGCGGGCAGGGACCACAGAAGATACGTCATGGGCGCGGCGGGGCTGGGTTGTCGTTTATTGCGGCGCGGCCTTGGCAGGCGAACGCAACACGATCTGGGTGATTTCCGAAGGACGCCCCAGGCGGATCGGGAAGCCGGGCCACAGCCCGGTGCCGTTGCTGACGTACAGCGTCATGCCGCCCACCTGGTACAGGCCCGAGACATAGCCTTCATTGGCCCATTGCGTCAGCAGGTGCGGGCCCAGGATCTGGCCGCCATGGGTATGGCCGGACAACTGCAGGCCGGCGCCCGCCTGGGCGTTGAGCGCCGCGCCGGTGGGGCGGTGGCTCAGCAAAATGACGGGGTCGGTCGGCGGTACGCCGGCCAGCGCCTGCTGCACGTCAGGCAAGGGTTGGGCGTAGGCGGCCGCCATGCGGTCGGTGACGCCGGCCAGCACCAGGCGCTGGCCATCCGGCGTCAGCGTCACGTGGTCGTTCAGCAACAGGCGCAGGCCCAGGTGCTCGAATGCCGGCAGCCAGCGCTGGTATTCCGCGTAGTACTCGTGGTTGCCGGGGATCGCGTAGACGCCGTAGCGGGCGCGTAGCGCCTGCAGGGGCTGCACGTCGGCGGCGCGGGCGGCGGTGGTGCCATCGACCAGATCGCCTGTGATGACGATCAGGTCCGGATTCAGGCCGTTGGTCTTCTTGACGACGGCGTCGATCCACGGCGCTTCCAGCAGCCGGCTGGCGTGCAGGTCGGTCAGTTGCACCAGGCGGAAACCGTCAAGCTCGGGCGGCAGCTTCGGCAACGCGATTTCCAGGGTCTTCACGTCGGGTTCGCGTACCGCCTGCCACACGCCGATGGCGGACAGCACCACGGCCAGCACGGCAGCGCCCTGGCTCCAGCGGCGAGCGGCCCACAGGCGCCGGCCCTGTTCGCGCGACACTGCGCAGGCCGCCAGCGCCGCCACGTCGCGGACCAGCAGCAGCATGGCCAGCAGGAGCAGGCCGCCAAACAGCCAACCCAGCGCCATCAGCAAGGTGGCGGGGATTTCGGGCGACGCCATGCTGCCAAAGAAGTTGCGCGTCACCAGATGGTGTTCGGCAACCGCCAGCAGCGCAACCGACAGCACGAGGCGGCCGGACTTGGAAATGGGCAGGGGCAGGACGAAACGCCAGATGACGTAGAGACTGATCAGTCCCGTGAAAACATGGAACACGCGGTAATTCCTACTGAAAGCGGCGGGGGACGGGGGGGCCGAAGCCAGCGACATTATGACGACCTGTCCCCGAGGACGCACGGTAGGCCCGCGACCCGTAGGGACAAAGCGACGGCTTGGCACCGATGACAACCGCGGCAGGCCATGCGTCTGCATGGCCTGCCGCCGCCCGGGTTATCGCTTGCAGGGGGGATGGATCAGGCGTGGACCGGCGGCAGGCGGTGCGCCCAGGGGCGGGCGCGTTCCAGTTGCCCGGCCAGTTCGAAAAGCGTGGTTTCGTCGCCGTAGGGCGCCATGAACTGGATGCCCACGGGAAGCCCCGCCGTAGTCTGGAACAACGGCACGCTCATCGCGGGGATGCCGGCGGCGTTGGCCGGCCGGGTGAAGACCGTGCCGTGCATGAACTCAGCGGCAAAGGCGCGCCAGTCCGGGCCGCGCACGTCCAAAGCGGTCATGGGCGCGGGCAGCGTGGGCATGACGGGCGTCAGCAGGATGTCGACCTCGGTGAACAGCCGGCCCAGGCTGCGCGCGACGCTGTTGGCGGTGTTGCGCGCGGCCAGCAGGGCGGGGGCGGATACGCTGCGGCCAAATTCGGCCAGGCCCAGGTTGACGGGCTCGAAGCCGTCGGCGTCGGGCGGCCGGCCGGTGTCGGCCGCGATGGCATCGACTTCCAGCGCCGTGTAGGCGGCAATGATCCGCAGGTAGGCGTCGGCCAGGGCGGATTCGTCGAAGTTGAAGGCGGTGGCCTCGACGCGGTGTCCCAATTGGCGGCAAAGCGCCGACGCGTCCTCCAGCGCTGCGGCGATGCCGTCGTCCAGGCGCAAGCCCATGCCGGGCTGCGAGATGACGCCGATGCGTAGCGGCCGCGGATCGCGGGACGCCGCCTGCGTATACGGGCCGGACTTGGCCGGCGCGGCGTAAAGGGCGCCGGGCTCGGGTGCGTCCGTCAGGTCCAGCAGCAGGGCCGAATCGCGCACGGATCGCGTCAGGGCGTGGTGGCTGACCAGCCCGCCCCAATTCTCGCTGGATATCGGCCCGCAAGGCGTGCGCCCGCGCGAGGCCCGCAGGCCGAACAGGCCGCCGCAGGACGCCGGAATGCGGATGGAGCCCGCGCCGTCATTGCCATAGGCCAGCGGCACCATGCGGGCAGCCACGGCGGCGGCCGCACCGCCGGATGACCCGCCGATGCTGCTGCCGGCATCCCACGGGTTCAGCGTGGGGCCGTGCAGCGAGGGGGACGTGGCGATGTTGCCAGAGAACTCCGGCAGATTGGTCTTGCCCACGATGACCATGCCAGCCGCCTTGTAGCGGCGCACGATCTCGTGGTCCTGTGCGGGCACATACCCACGCGCGGCCCGGCAGCCGAACGACATCGGCACACCGGCATAGGTGGGGCAGTCGTCCTTCAGCAGCACGGGCACGCCGCGCAGCGGCGCGTCGGCGGGCAACTGGCGCAGTTGCTCGTCGGCCGCCTCGCGCATCGTCAGGATGACGGCGTTCAAGTGGGGATTGACGCGGTCGATGGCGGCAAACGCGTGCGCCACGGCGTCCGAGGGGCTGAGCTGGCCGCCGCGGATGGCGGCCGCCAGCGCGGTCGCGTCGGACTGGAGGTAATCAGTTTCAGAGTAGGACATGTCGGAATGCGGGGTCAGGGTTGGGTCTTGGTCACGCCCCAGAAGCGATGCGTGCCGGCCGGCCAGCCTTCGTAGCCCTGCACGACGGGCCGCAGGGCGGTCACGACCGGCAGGTTGAACAGGCCGATGATGGGAATGTCGCGCGCCATCAGCTCGTGCAGCTGGTTGAAGAGGTCGCGGCGCTTGGCCAGGTCGGGTTCCATCGCCACTTGCTTGAGCAGCGCGGCAGCCTTGGGATCGTCCCACTGGCGGGTCGGTTCGACCTTCTTGTCGCCGATCAGCGATTCGTACATCAGCAGCGGGTCCAGGCGGGCCGAGTAGCCGAAGATCGCCAGTTCATACTGGCCGCGTCCGTACAGGTCCAGCTGCGAGGCCCAGTCGCGCACCTTCAGTTCCACATTGATGCCGGAGGCGGCCAGCATGGCCTGCACGATGGTGGCGGCCTGCACGCGTTCCTGACGGTTGGCCACCAGCAGGGTGATCGGCTGGCCCTTGTAGCCGGCCTGCGCCAGCAGCGTGCGGGCTGCGGCCGGGTCGTAGGCCGGCCAGGTCTTGCTGCGCGCGTCGTAATAGGGGCTTTGCGGCACCAGCACCGACGGGTTGGCCGTGTACAGCCCTTCGCCCGACGCTTCGGCCAGGTCCGGCAGGCTGAGCGCCTGGGCGATGGCCTGGCGCATCCGCACGTCTTGCAGCGCGGGGGCGTTGGATTGCACCTGCATCACCAGCCAGCTGGGCGTCTGCTGCACCTGGACGGGAATCCCCTGGCCGCGCAGGGTCTCCATGGTGGCGGGCTCGATGCCGTCCACCACGTCCAGGTCGCCTGACAACAGCCCGTTGCTGCGGGTGCTGGCGTCCGGCACCGTCATGAAGCGCAGCACGGGGATGGTGGCCGTCTTGTTGCCCGCATAGCCGTCGCGCGCGCCTGGCAGGGCGTCATAGTCCGCAAAGCGTTTCAGGTCCAGTTGGCGGCCCTGCATCATGCCGCCGAACGCATAGGGGCCGGTGCCGATGGGGGCGTTGAAGCTGCCGTCTGCCTTGACGGAGTCCGGATGCAGGATCCAAGGCGTGCATTGGACGGTGGCCATCGTCATCGGGAAATTGGGCGCGGGCGCCGAGAACGTGAAGCGTACGGTCAGCGGGTCCACCGCCTGCACGTCCTGCAACGCGGGACCGATTTTGCCGTTGTAGCGGTTGACGCATTGGAAGTTGGTCTTCGGATCCAGGTAGCGCTTGAAGTTCCAGACGACGGTGTCGGCCGTCAACACCGCGCCGTTCTGGAAATGCACCTTCGGGCGCAGCTTGAACTCGTAGACTTTGCCCTCGTCGCTGACCTGCCAGCTTTCCGCGAGCACGGGCTTGATCTTCAGGTCGGCGCCGTAGGCGACCAGGCCTTCGACCACGTGCGCCAGCACCATATCGGCATTGGCGTCGCGGTTGACCCCCGGATTGATGCTGGCGATGTCCGCGTGCAGCGCCACGCGCAGCATCTGGGCGTCGCCGGCGGCATAGGCTGGCGCGGCCAGCAGGCCGCTTAACAGCAAGGCAGGCAAGGCAAGGTTCGTGTTCATATCTTCCCCTTTGTTATTAATGATTTAGCGGCGAGACTTCAAAAAGTCCTCGAAGAATGCCTGCACGGGTTCGATGACCTTGAAGGGTTCGTGGGCGACGCCGGGCACGGTGTCTCGGCGCACCTTAATGCCATGGGCCTCGAAGCTCCTGGCCAGCGCCTCGATCCGCTGGATGCGGTTGTCGCCTTGTAGTTCGGCGCCCGGCATCCACAGCTTGCTGTCGCGCGGGATGGTGATCTCCCAGGTGGCGGTGTCTTCAGTGCCCACCAGGGTCTGCACCGCGACGTCGCGCATGGCGTCGATATCGATGGTGCGGCCGAAGCGGGCCGGCACGTCGCGCACGCCGACCCACCAGTCGTAGTCCTGGTTCAGCAGCGTCACCACGCCGGGCGCGCCGATGGAGACGGCTTGCAGGCGTTCCGGGTGCAGCATGAAGAAGCGCTGGCAGAACTGTCCGCCGCCCGAGTAGCCGTACAGCAGGAAGCGGCTGCCGTTGATGCGGTACTTGGCGATGGTCTCGTCCACCATCGACAGCAGCACGTGGTCGTAGCGGATATCGTGGAACTGGATGCGCTTGTAATTGGCCAGGTCGCCGGGTTCGATGATGCCCACCGGGAACAGCGGTGCCAGCACGATGCAGTCGTTGCGTTGGGCGAAATCGGCAAAGCGGTCGCGGTACTCGGCGGCCGTGCGGCCGGTGCCATGGACGATCACGGCCAGGTCATAAGTCTTGGACGCGGCCTCGTCATAGTCGGGCGGCACGTACAGGCAATAGCTGAAGCGCTGGTCGAACTGGCTGGCGAAGAACGGCGTGGCGCCGAAGTCGTAGAAGCTGAGCTTCACGCCGTGGCCTTGGCGGCGCGGTGGATGCGTGGACATGGATGGGGTCTCCTAGGTAAGGGATACGGCGGCCAGCGGCTGGCTGGCCTGGGCGTCATTGCGCCACTTCAGGCGTACGCCGCCCGCGGCGGTGGCCTCCAGCATGGGAATGGCGCCCAGTAATTGGCGCGTGTACGGTTCACGGGGGCGGTCGAAAATGGCGTCGCGCACGCCTTCCTCGACGATCCTGCCCGCCTGCATGACGATGACGCGGTCGGCAATCTGCTCGACCACCCCCAGGTCATGGCTGATGAAGAGGCACGAAAAGCCGTAGCGTTGCTGCAGGTCGGCCAGCAGGTCCAGCACCTGGGCGCGCACCGTGACGTCCAGCGCCGACACCGCTTCGTCGGCGATCAGGAGCGCCGGCCGGCGCACCAGGGCGCGTGCAATGGCGACGCGCTGGCGTTGCCCGCCTGACAGTTCGTGCGGGTAGCGCAAGCCGAAGTCGCCGCCCAGGCCCACGTCCTGCAACGTGTCGGCGACGCGGTCGTCCTTCTGCGCGGGGGTCAGCCCGGGCGCCAGCCGCAGCGCCTCGGCCACCAGCGCCGATACGGTCATCCGAGGGTCCAGCGACGAATACGGGTCCTGGAACACCATCTGGCAGTTGTAGCGGTAGTCATTGAAGACGGCGCCGCGCGCGGCCAGCGGCTGGCCCTTGTAGCGCAGCGCGCCGCCCGTAGGCGCGACCAGTCCCGTCAGCACGGACCCCAAGGTGGTCTTGCCGGAGCCGGATTCGCCCACGACGGCCACGACTTCGCCGGGGTGGATGTCCAGGTCGATGCCGTGCAGCACGCGGTTGCCAGCCTGCTTGCTGAACCAGCCCTGGCGTGCGCCGTATTCCACCGTCAGGCCCCGCGCCGAGAGCAGCGGCGCCTGGGTGGCCAAGGGGCGCGGGGGCCGGCGTTGCGGCAAGGTCGCCAGCAGCTGGCGAGTGTATTCATGCGCCGGCGCCGCCAGCACCTGCGAGGTGGGGCCGGTTTCGACGATCTCGCCACGCCGCATCACCACCATGCGCTGCGCATAGCGCGCCACCATGGGCAGGTCGTGGCTGATCAGCAGCACGGCCGTGCCGTTTTCCTGCGTCAGCTCCACCAGCATTTCCATCACTTCGCGCTGGATCACCGCGTCAAGCGCCGTGGTGGGCTCGTCGGCGATCAGCAGCGCGGGGCGCAGCAGCATGGCCGAGGCGATCATGATGCGCTGGCGCATGCCGCCCGAAAATTCATGGGGATAGGCATCCAGCACGCGGGAGACGTCGGCGAGACCCACGCGGCGCAGCATGGCTTCGATGCGGTCGCGGTGCGTCGCGCGTTCGCCAGGCACATGCTGTTCCAGCCCTTCGGCCAATTGCTGGCCCACGGTCAGCGACGGCGTGAGAGACGTCATGGGTTCCTGGAATACCATCGCCACCTTCGGCCCGCGCAGGGCGCGCAACTGCGCGGGGCGCAGCGCGAAGACAGAGGTGCCTTCCACTTTGATGTCGCCGCCGGTGCGGTCGATGGCTTGCGGAGTCAGCCGCATGATGGCGCGGCCCAGCATGGTCTTGCCGGAGCCCGATTCGCCGACCACGCCGACGATCTCGCCGCGCGAGACCTGCATGCTGGCTTGGGACACCACGGTGTGGCCGTGGCCGGCGGCCAGCGTCAGGGCGTCGATATCGAGCAGGACGGGGGATGTCATACGCGCCTCCGCATGCGGGGATCCAGCCGGTCGCGCAAGGCGTCGCCCAGCAGGTTGATGCCCAGCAGCGACAGCGAGATCGCCAGGCCGGGGAAGATGGCCAGCCAGGCGGCCTGGCCGATGTAGGTGCGGCTGCCGGCCAGCATGTTGCCCCAGGTCGGGGCGGGCGGGGCCACGCCCAGGCCCAGGAAGCTGAGCGAGCTTTCGGCCAGGATGATCCAGCCGCACATGGACGTGGCCATGACGATCACCGGCGCCAGGCAATTGGGCAGCAGGTGGCGCATCAGCGTATAGAGCTCGGAATTGCCCATCACCCGGGACGCGCGGACGAATTCGCGTTCGCGCAGGCTCAGCACGGTGCCCCGCACCACGCGCACCACCGACGACATGTAGGCCAGCGCCAGCGCCAGGATGATGCCGGTTTCGCTGGCGCCGAAAACGGCCAGCAGGCCGAGCGCCAGGAGCAGGCCGGGAAAGGCCAGCAGCGCATCGTTCAACGCCATCAACACGCGGTCCGGCCAGCCGCGCAGATAGCCGCTGACGGCGCCGATCAGCACGCCGGCGCCGGTGGCCAGCAGCACGGTCATCAGGCTGACGCGCAGGCTGGCGGTGGTGCCGCGCATCAGCCGGCTGAATACGTCGCGGCCCAGTTCGTCGGTGCCCATCAGATGGGTCAGGCTGGGCGCGGCCAGGCGGGCCTTGAAATTGAGCTTGAGGGGGTCGTAGGGGGTCCAGAACAGGGCCACCAGCGCGGTGATGACCACGGCCGCGACCAAGGTGCCGCCGACGACGGCGGCAAGGGAACGACGGTTCATTTCGCGGCCACCCTGGGGTCGAAGATCGGATAAAGCAGGTCCACCACCAGGTTCACCAGGACATAGACGGTGGCAATGAAAAGCAGGCAGCCCTGGATGACGGGATAGTCGCGGGCAAAGATCGCGTCCACCAGCAGGCGCCCCAGTCCGGGGATGGTGAACACGGTTTCGATGACGGCGATGCCGGCCAGCAAGTTGCCCAGGATCAGGCCCAGCAAGGTCCAAGTGGGGCCGAACGAATTCTTGAAGGCGTGGCGCCACATCACCTTGCTTTCCGGCAGGCCCTTGGCGCGGGCGTGGGTGATGTAGTCGAGGTGCAGCACTTCCAGGGTGGAGGCGCGCGTCATGCGCAGGATCACCCCGATCTCGTGCAGCAGCAGCGTGGCCACCGGCAACACCAGGTACAGCAGCGCGCGGCCGGGGTTTTCGCTGAAGGTCACGAAACCCACGACGGGAAACCAGCCCAGCTTCAGCGCAAAGAGCAGGAGCAGCAGCAGGCCCATCCAGAACGCCGGCAGCGACAGCAGCAGCGTGGCGCCCGCCACCAGCGCCAGGTCGGCCATGCGGCCTTGGCGCCAGGCGGCGAACATGCCGGCCGGCACCGCCACCAGCGTGGCCAGCACCACGGCTGGCAGCACGATCTGCGCGCTGACCGCGAAACGGTCCAGGATCAGCGGCATCACCGGCTGGCGGTTTGCAATCGATTGGCCCAGGTCGCCTTGCAGCACGTGTCCGGCCCAGATGGCGAACTGCGCCGGCCAACTGGCGTTCAGGCCCAGTTGTTCGCGCAACGCGGCAAGGCTGGCCGCGTCCGCCGAGTCGCCCAGCATCAGCGCGGCCGGATCGCCCGGGATCAGGCGCACCAGGATGAACACGGCAAGCGCAACGATCAGCAATGTGGGCAGCGCCATGCCGATTCGCGAGGCGACGAATCTGAGCATGGCGTCAGCCTGCCGCCAGTTCGGACTCGCGCACGTCGACCGCGTCCTGCGGTTCGTCGCCGTCGAGTCGGTAGGTGGTGAAGCGCCGGTTGGCCGCAGGCATGGGCGCGATCTCCATGACGCCCAGCGCCGGCTCCATCACGATCATCGCCACCGTGGCGGTCAGGTTGCCGCCGTCGCCGTGGCGAGCGGGCCGGCATACGGAGTAGGGCGCCAGGAAATCGTCGAATAGCGCGGCCTTGACGCCTTCGCGGTCCAGCAGGCGGCCTTGGGCCTGCAGCAGCCGGCGCACGCGCCAGTCGCGGTAGAAGCTTTCGGGCACATGCGGGATACCCGTGTCGCGCAGTTTGGACAGCGCGATGGCGCCCACCCAGTGGTTCGCGTGCACGATCAGGCCGTCGTCCGGGTACAGCGGGAACGCCTCGTCCGGCGCACATTCGAAATCGATGCCGAAGCCTGCCGCTGACGCGATCATGATGTTGTTCGAGCATGACTTCGGCGTGGTCGCCACGACCTTGGCGGCCAGCGCGAAGTGTTCCTGCTCAAGCACCTTGCGGCGGATCAGGCCCAGCGGCACGCCCAGCGACTGGTAGTCGCGGTCGCACTCCAGGTAATTGGCGGTGATGGATACGCCGGCCGCGTTCAGGCCGCTGCGTGCCAGTCCGCCCGCTTCGACAAAGGTCAGGTAGTCGGGACCGTGATCCTGGCGGACCCGCAGCACGACGCCGGTATCGGCGCATTCGGCGCGCCAGTCCCAGTTCTGCGCGTGGATCAGGTTGCCGGAGGCGCTGCGCTCGGGCAGAAGGATCGCCCCGGTGCAGCCGTCGTCGGCTTCGTCGTCGGCGGTGGCCGTGCTGCTTTGGGCCCGCGCCAAGGCCATGACTTCAGTGCGGGCGTTGATCATAACGATGTCTTCGAACGCCACGCCGGCGCCCGCCGCGATGCCGTGCATTTCCTCGACATAGCGTTCATCGAAGTCGCCGATGCGGCGCGCGTAGTCGGCGATCAGGGCCGTCTTCTGCGCGGCGCTCATGCCGAATCCGTCCAAGGCTCCGCCGTATAGCGCCACGCTCTGGTGGATGCGGGGTTTCAGCGCCTGCCCGTACTGGCGGCCGCGGCTCTCAGGGCCGCCCGTCAACGTGACGCAGGGAAAAGGGGTGATCGCCATCTTCCGTCCTTTTGTATTTTGTTGCTTTGTAATACACTAATTAGCCCGGTTGTTCGCTGTCAATCTGTTTTATGGCGCGTTATATGAAATCTAGGGAAAACGTGAATGCCAAGGATGCGATTTGGCATTGAGGATAGGAACCACCCGTAAAGTGCAGGAGCGCGATGCCATGCAGGAGCTCAGTCCCCTACAGATCGAAGTCGCCCGCAAGCTGACGGCGCTGATTCAGAGCGGCCGCTGGCAGGTGGGCGAACGCCTGTCGGACGCGCGCCTGGCGCAGGAGCTCAAGGTGTCGCGGTCGCCGATCCGGCAGGCGTTGAACCTGCTGACCCGCCAAGGGCTGGTGGCGTACACGTCGGGCAAGGGCTACCGGCTGGAACGCGAGCCGGGCAGCGACGAAAGCCTGGACGCGCTGATGCCGCATTCCGAATCGGAAAGCCTGTATGGCGACCTGATGAGCGCGCGCGCGGTCGGCCGGCTGGGCGCGGAAGTGTCCGAGGCGCAACTGGTCGAACAATTCCAGGTGACGCGCGGCGCGGTGCGGCGTGCGCTGATGCGGTTTGCGACAGAAGGGCTGGCCGAACGCCTGCCGGGGCATGGCTGGCATTTCGCGGAAAGCCTGGACAACGAGCAGGCGGTGAACGAAAGCTACGAGTTTCGGCTGATCGTCGAGTGCAACGCGCTGATGACACCGGGCTACGCACCGCGTCCCGACCAATTGGCGGCATTGCAGCGCGAGCAGACCGAGGTTCTGCAGATGCCGGTTGAGCAACTGCAACGCGACGCCTGGTTCAATGCGAATGCGGCCTTTCACGAAACGCTGGCGGCGTGGTCGAACAACCGCTTCCTGACCGAAGCCGTGCGACGCCAGAACTCGTTGCGGCGCATGACGGAGTACGCCAATTTCGGGCATCTGGCCGAAGTCCATATCCATCAAGCGTGCACTGACCACCTGGGAATTCTGGCGGCGTTGGCCGAAGGCGACCGCGATTACGCCACGGCGCTGCTTCGGCGCCACATCACGCGTTCAGCGGATATTTAGGGCCGAATCACAGGGCAGGGCGACGCGCGCATTTCCGCTGCCAGGCGCGCTCCACGCGTCCGTCGTAAATGCGCAACAGCAAACAAAGATGCGAATCAGTTGCATTACACTTTTCCCCGAAACAGCACTCCGCTGTGGGAGAGGTAGTCAGCATGCACGTTTACCGGCCGGGTGGCCGACCATCCATTATTCGTCCTCGTTTCATCCTGCGTCGCACGTCCGCCCTGGCGGTTTTTGACGCCGGGCCGCCCCAAGCCGAGAAGTCTGTACCGGGCGCGCCGCAAGCGCGCACCGCTTGCGCGGCGTGGGGCCTGCTTTTTGCCCTGGCTTCCGGCGCTGCCGCCGCACAGGAAAGCGGCGTGGCCACCCTGCCAAGCGTGCAAGTCGTGGGCGACACCGACGCCACGACGACCGAGGGCACCGGTTCCTATACGCCCCGTGCCACCGCCGCCAGCACCGGCTTGCCGCTGACGCTGCGCGAGACGCCGCAATCGGTCACGGTCGTGACGCGCCAGCGCATGGATGACGAGGACATGCGCTCGCTGACCGATGTGATGGCCAGTACCCCCGGCATCTCGGTGCAAAACTTCGACAGCGAGCGGTATTCATTCAATTCGCGCGGATTCAGCGTCAGCAACTACATGTATGACGGCATCCCGACAAGCTTCGATACGGGCTACGCCGCGGGGGAGTCGTCCGTCGACCCCATCATCTACGACCGCGTTGAAGTCGTGCGCGGCGCCACGGGCCTGCTGACCGGCGCCGGCAACCCGTCGGCGTCCATCAACCTGGTGCGCAAGCACGCCATCAGCCGCGAGTTCAAGGCTGACATCAGCGTCAGCGCCGGCACCTGGGACAACTACCGCAGCACGCTTGACCTGTCGACGCCGCTGAATTCAGACGGCAGCGTGCGCGGCCGCATCGTGTCGGCATACCAGGATACTCATTCCTTCCTGGACGGCTACCAGAACAAGAAGAAAGTGTTCTACGGCGTCGTGGACGCCGACCTGACCTCGCGCACGACGGTGAGCGCAGGCTTCAACTACCAGGACAACGACCCGCAGCGCAGCAGTTGGGGCGGATTCCCGCTGTGGTACGCGGACGGTGGCCGGACCGATTGGAAGCGGTCGCTGAACACCGGGGCGGACTGGAGCTCGTGGGCAAGTACGACGCAAGGTGCGTTCGCCAGCCTGGAACACCGTTTCGACAATGACTGGCGCGTGCAGGCGGTGGCATCGCATTCCAAGAACGAAATGGACGGCAAGCTACTGTACCTGTATGGCTGGCCCGACCGCGAAACCGGCCTGGGCATGGGGGCGTCGCCGTCGTGGTACCTGGGCGACCGCAAGCAGAACAGCGTGGATCTGAAGGCCTCCGGTCCGTTCACGATGTTCGGCCGCCGCCATGAGGCGGTGGTCGGTGCAAGCTTCAGCCGCCAGTATGCGGACTTCGACTACCGCTCGTCCTTGTCGGCGGCGCCCGTCGGCAACTTCCTGGACTGGGACGGCTCGTATCCGGAACCCGACTGGAACAGCACGTCCGTCACGGCAAACCGCTACACGACCAAGCAGACGGGTTGGTACGGGGCGCTGCGCCTGAACCTGGCGGATCCGCTCAAGCTGATCGTGGGCGGACGCTACAGCACCTGGAAGACGGACTCCGTCGGCTTCGGCGGCGGCGACCATACGGCCTTCGACAAGAACGCGTTCACGCCGTACGCCGGGCTGCTGTATGACATCAACGAGACGTACACCGCCTATGTGAGCTACACGGGGATCTTTAACCCCCAAAGCTATCAGGACCGCAACGGCGGCTGGCTGGATCCGCTTGAGGGAAAATCCTACGAAGCCGGCGTCAAGGGTGAATTCCTGGAGGGGCGCCTGAACGCCAGCGCTGCGGTGTTCCAGATCGATCAGGACAACGTGGCCCAGACCGATACGGGATACCTGGTGCCGGGCACGATCAACCAGGCCTATCGGGCCGCGCAAGGCACACGCAGCCGGGGCTTCGACCTGGAAGTGTCAGGCGAAGTGACGCCGGGCTGGAACCTGGCCGCGGGTTGGTCGCACTGGACCGCAAGCGATGGGGACGGCAATGCCATCCAGACCGACCAGCCGCGCAGCCTGGTCCGCGTGTTCACAACCTACCAACTGCCGGGCGACTGGAACAAGCTGACCGTCGGCGGTGGCGTCAATTGGCAAAGCCACGTCTATACGGTGGCCAGCGGCCCCAACGGCGACGAGCGCGTGGGACAAGGCAGCTACGCCATCACCAACCTGATGGCGCGCTACCGATTCAACCGCAACCTGTCGGCACAACTGAACGTGAACAACCTGTTTGACCGCAAGTACTACAGCCAGGTCGGGTTCTACAGCCAGGGCGCGTGGGGTGCGGGAAGAAGCGCGATGGTGACGATGCGCTACCAGTATTAAGCGGTACGCATGCCAGGCGGCCGCTAATCGGCGGGCCGCTTGGCAGCCGCCCGGTGCTGCGGCGCCAGCGGGCAGGCCGCGCAGTACTGCGCGGTCGGCAGCAGATGGTAGAGGCAGCACTCGCGGTGCAGCGTGACCGCGGGGCCGGGGCCGCGCGAGGTCCTGGGCGGCAGGCATAGCGGATTGGCGCGCTCATCGTCCGCCGGGCCCCACCAGGGATGCTCCAGCAGAGCAAGCCTGTCCTGGCGCACGGCGTCGCTTGCCGCCGTGCCGTGCGTCTGGGTCTCGACCGCTTTCAGCACGACTTCCAGGTAGCGCACCGCGCCGCCCCAGACGACCTTGCGCGGCAGCCGGCTGGCGTGGAATAAGGCGTCCGCCAACGGCAGCAGGTGGTGCCAGACCAAGGCCTCGTACCGGCGCCAGACATCGCCATCGGGATCCGGTGCGCCCAGTTCCGGGATGTGAAAGCGCACAGGCGCCGCGTTGCCGTCCAGTTCGACCCACATGGCGTCGTGGCGCGCGGGCAGCGCGTGGCGCGCGCCGCTGGCGGCCGCGGCCACGGGCGGCAGCAGCGTCCACAAGTAGCTCATGGCCCAGGCGGAAGCGACGGCGCGGGGATCGGCATCCGACCAATGGCGACGATGGCGCGCTAGTGCGTCGGCCAGGCCGGCCGGATCGCCCAGCAGCGCGGCCGCCTTGCGTCCGCCGACGGGCGGCGCGCCCAACTGCACCGTTTCGGCGTAGGGCCGCCAGTCTTCACGGAAGAAGGGTTGCAGCAACGCGATCATGCGCGCGGTGCCGGCACGGGTGGGATCATGGCGTCTGGATGGGAATTCCGAATCGGGCCCATGGATTGCGGCCCGCGAACGATCCGAGAGCGTAAAGAGAAAGCGGCGTCAGCGCAAATCCGGAGGACAAGCAGGCCGCCGGCGCGGGGGGCATTCCCGGCGCCGGCGGTCTACGCCATTGCTGTCAGCCCGCCACGCACAGCGCGACCGGGCAATTGCGCAGCAGATCACCCACGTCGATGTCGCCGGCCGTGTCCACGCCTGGCTGCCGGCCGGATAGCGTATCGACAAGACCCGCCGCGGGCACGTCGGACGGCAGCCGGATTCGGCTGCCGTCCCAGAACCGATGCGCCTGGGCGGCCTGGCCCTGCGCGTAAGGGGCCAACGCCCGCGCGCACAGCCGGGGCACGACAACGAGCAGGCATCGCGTTTCGTGCCGGCGCAAGTAGGCCAGCACATGGGCGGCCTGCGGGCCGTGCACGGCAAGCGGTTCGCAGCGCCCGTCGCTGAACAGTGCCGGGTCGCGGGCGCGCAGGGCCAGCGCCTGGCGGATCAACGCCTGTTTGATGGCGCCGCTGTGCCACGCCGCGGCGCGGGTGACGATAGGCTGGCCGGGATTATCCAGGGCCAACAGGCCCGCCCGCGCGGGGTAGTCCACCGGGCGGCGGTTATCGGGGTCGACCAGGCTGAAATCCCACAGATCCGCGCCCTGATACAGGTCGGGCACGCCCGGCAAGGTGCAGCGCAGCAAGGTCTGCGCCAGGCCGTTCACCAGGCCGGCTGGTGCAAGGCGTAGCGTGTAGTCCGCGATTTCACGCAGCAGCAGCCGGCCGTCGTCCGTATGCTTGAGCGCGTCGAGGCAGCGCGCTGCCGACTGTTCGTAGGCGGCGTCCGGGTCCGTCCAGCTGGTGCGCAGCTTGGCCTCGCGCAGCGCCTTTTCCTGCCATTGCGCGATGCGGGTCAGGTAATCGGCCAACGCGTCGTCCGCAGGCTCGGGCGGCAGATCCAGCGGCCACGCGCCAACCAGGCTTTGCAGCAGCAGATAGGCGTCGGCAGGCGCGATGGGACCGGGTCGGGCCAGCCGCGGCACCCACGCCTGGGCAAGGGCGATCCATTCGTCCGGCGCTTCGCTCAGCACTGCCAGGCGGGCCCGCGTGTCTTCGCCGCGCTTGTGGTCATGGGTGGCCGTGGCCAGCATGGCATGGGGATGGTTGGCGGCACGCTCGGCGCTTAACGCGTGGAAGGCGTCAGGCGACAGGGAGAACCGTTCCGCGCTGGACCCCACTTCATTGCGCGACAGCAGCGGGCCGCGTCGGTAGAACAGGGTGTCTTCCAGCGCCTTGGCGGCCAGCGGGGGCGTCAACTGCTGAAAGCGCCGCAGGGCGTGCGCCAGGGCTTCGGCCAGCGCGTGCGGCTCGGGGGCGCCGTCGCCGTGCGAGGCAAGGCTCTCATCCACCGGCGCGCCGCTGAGCCAATGGTCTAGCTGGTCCAGCAGGCGGGCGTCTGCCGTGTCGGGCCCCAGCGACGCGCGCGCGGCGTCAAGCGCGATGCGAAACCACTCGGCGTCTGCCGGGCTGCGTCCGCCGTCTTCCGCATAAGTGCGATATACAGGAAACGCGGCCAGCAGGGCGGTCAGCACGCGATCAATGGCGGTGGTGGTCCAGTCGCGGGTGCGCAGGTCCATGCGGGCGACGCGTGCCAGCGCCCTTGCAAGCGCCTGGCGTTCGGCCGGGAAATGGCGAGCCAGCATTCGTTGGCGGGCGTCCTGCAATTGGGCGGACGCACCGCGCGGGTCACCGGCAAGTCCGTTCCAATAGGCTTCCAACGGCGCTTGCGCGGCCGGCGCGTGCAGCAGCGCGCCAACCTGGTCCATGAAGTCGTAGCCGGTCGTGCCGTCGGTCGGCCAGCGGAAATCCAGGGTTTCTCCGTCGGCCAGGATCTTTTCCACGACGAGATAAGCGCTTGCGCGTTCGCCCCGTGCCTGCGTCAGGCGCTGGCGCAGGCGTCGCAGGTAGGCGCCCGGGCTGGCCAGGCCATCCACGTGGTCGATGCGCAAGCCGTCCAGCACGCCTTCCCGGTACAGGCGCAGCGCCATGCCGTGCACGGCGTCGAAGACGATGTCGTCTTCGACCCGCACGCCGACCAGTTCGCTGATCTCGAAGAAGCGCCGCCAGTTGATTTGTTCCGGCGCCGTCCGCCACCAGGCCAGGCGGTAGTGCTGGCGTTCCAGCAGGTCGTGCAGGCGGGCCCGCCCCTCGGCGGTCTGGGCGTTGTGTGCCGCGCAGGTCGCGTCGGGGCCGGCCGCGTCCATGGCGAATCCCGGCGCCAGGGGCAGGCGCAGCTCACTGACCGACACGAAGAAAGCGTCCGCTTCGTGAACAATCTGGATGGCGCCCGAGGCCAGGCAGACCCCGTAGGGATCCGGCAGCACGGGCAGCAGCACCTTGCCGCGCAACGCCGGGTCAGGCGCATCCCAATCGATGTCGAACACGCGCGCGTGCGGGCTGCGCTGGCCCAGGCGCAGCACATCGGCCCACCACGCGTTGGATGGGTGGGCCGCCATGTGGTTGGGCACGATGTCCGCAATGAGTCCCAAGCCCAGGTCGCGGGCGGCTGCGGCCAGGCGGCGCAGCGCGGCGTCTCCGCCCAGCGCCGCGCTGACGCGCTGGTGGTCGGTGACGTCGTAGCCGTGGGTCGATCCGTCGCGTGCCTGCGTGATGGGCGACAGGTACAGATGGCTGACCCCCAGCGCCGCGTAGTAGGGAAGTTGCGCGCGGGCGTCATCCAGCGTGAACCCGGCGTGCAGTTGCAGGCGGGCGGTGGCGCGGGGGGCGTTCATGAGCGGCCTCGCAAGGCGCGTACCGGTTGCAGGCGCGCCAAACTGGCCGGCGCATTCAGGCAGTCGGCAACGGAGAGCGGCACGCGCTGCCGCCAGTTGGGGTGGTCGGCGATGGTGCCGGGCAGATTGGGTTGATCCAGCTGCCCGGTCAGGTCTTCCAGCGCCACCAGCATCAGCGGGCAAGGCGTGGACGCGACAAAGCCCAGCAGTTCGGCGCCGGGCGGTTCGCGCGGCGTCGATTGCCTGGCGGCGGTGGACGAATACGCCTGCACGGTCCGCCACAGCGCGGCGCGGTCTTCCAACCGCGCGGCGCGCATCGCGGACTCGTCCTGGTCCGGGCCCAGAAGTTGCAGCCGCGAACGCCACAGGATGTCTTGCGCGTGCCACCAGCCCTCCAGCGTGGGCAGGTCGTGCGTGGTCGTCATGGCTACGGCGTGCGCCGGCCAGTCGTTCGGGGCCAGGAAGGCAGCGGGCGTGGCGGGTTCCGGGAGGGCGTCTCCGGCCGAGTCCTGCGCATGCGGCGGGGAATCGGGCGCGCGCATGAACCACAGCACATTCATGCCCAGCAGCCCGTGGTCTTCAAGCTGGGCGTCGAAGCCCTCCGGCACGGTGCCCAGGTTCTCCCCGATGACCAACGCACCGTGCAGCCAGGCTTCCAGCGCCGTCAGCCGCAGCAACTGCGCCAGCGGGTAGTGCAGGTAGGCGCCGTCCTGCGGCCGGGCGCCATCGGGGATCAGCCACATCCGCGCCATGCCCAGGATATGGTCGATGCGCACGCCGCCCGCGTTGGCCAGGCTGGCGCGCAGCATGGCAAGAAACGCCGAGTAGCCGGACTCCCGCAAGGCAGCGGGCGATAGCGCGGTCAGGCCCCAGCCCTGGCCCAGCGGGTTGTGCAGGTCTGGCGGCGCGCCCACGCTGGTGCGCGACATCAGGTCGGCCTGTCGGCTCCAGGCATGGCTGCCTGACGGGCTGCCGCCCACCGCCAGGTCCGCCAGCAGGCCGACGCGCATGCCGGCGTCCCGGGCGGCCTGCTGCGCCTGCGCCAGGCTGGCCGAGGCCAGCCATTGGCCGAACATGTGCGCGTCGATGTCGTCGGCGTGTCCATCGGCGTAGCGCTGCGCGTCCGCGGATCGCGGATCGCGCAGGCCGGCGGGCCAGTCGGTCCAGGAAAGCGGCGCGCCATGCGCCTGCGTCTGATCGGCGTGCAGTGATTCGAATAGCGCGTGGTCGCGCAGGTCGGGGCCCGCCGCGTCACGGTAGGCCTCATAGGCTTGCCGCTGCGCCGTCGTGGCGCCCGTCGGGAAACCGGCATGCAGGCGGCGCAGCAATTGGTGGCGCAAGGTGGCCGCGGCAGGCCAATCGATCAGCGGGCGTGCATCGAGCGCGCGCAATTGCGCCTGATCCATGCCCGCCAGCGCCGCGCGCACGGCGTCATTGCCCAGCACGCCGGCGGGGTCGGCGTACAGCGTATTCAGGAAGAGCCGGCTGGACGGGGAGTACGGGCTGCATTGCGCGGGGTCCGCCGCGAACATGGCGTGAACCGGGCTCATGGCAAGCGCATCCGCGCCGGCCGACCCTGCGGCGATGGCCAGATCGCGCAGCGCGCCGAAATCGCCGAAACCATGCGTGGCCTGAGCCAGGTCCGAGGAGGGACGCCGCAGGCTGTAGAGCTGGACGGCCAATCCCCAGGCACGCGCATTTCTGACGCCGGACAGCTCGTCGATCGTGGGCGCGCTTCGGGGTGCAACGGCAAGCGTGGTGTCGCCGCCGGGCGTGCTTAGTGTGTAGTAGCCGGGGACGGCGGGCGCGCGCAGCGTCGGCGCGCCATCGGGGCCGGCGGCGGTGCGGGCAGTGATGGGCGGTTGCTCCGGTGCCTGCATCTGGCAAACTCCGGCGCAATCCACGGGGAGCGCCACCGCTTCGCCGGGTAGCGCGATCAGCAGCGCGGGCAGGTGGTTCTGCGCCGAGGCTGCAGACAGGCGCTGCCGGCTGTCGCGGATTTCCGCCTCGGAACCGGCGGGCAAGTCCATCGCGTCAAGCAAGGCGCGCAGCGTATCCGGCGCGACACGGCGGGGGCGGCGGTCGGCGCCGGTCCAGTCTTCGGCGATGCCGGCTTCGGCGGCCAGGGCGGACAACTCGGTTTGCGTGGCGGTGTTCATGCTGCGTCCTCCAGCAGCCAGACCGTGCTTTCCGAGCACATGCTGCCCAGCGACAGCGCATCAAACGCGCCTGCGCGGGACTCGAACAGCAGCGACGAAAACAGGTGGCCTGCCGCTGAGAATTTGGGCGGCAACGCTTCTTGCACCGGTCCCAGGTTGGCGTAAAGCGTCAGCCGGGCGCCGTCGCCCAGGCGCCATTGCGCATGCACGCCGTGTTTGCCCACGGCACGGCCAAATACGCTGCGCGCGCCGGGCAGGCGTGGCGCAATTACCTGTTGGCGCATATGCAGCAGCGCCTCATAAAGCGTGCGCCACCCTTGCACGTCGTCGTCGTTGCCCGGTTGCCAGGGATCGCTTTGGCTGAAGGTGGCCGGGGCATTGGGGTCCGGCACTGCTTGGGCAGCGCTGTCGTCAAAGCCGGGGAAGGCCGAAAACTCGCGCTGGCGTCCTTCGCGGACCGCTTGAGCCAGGTCCGGATCCGTGTGGCTGGTGAAATAGAGGAAGGGCGCGCGGCTGCCGGATTCCTCGCCCATGAAGATCAGCGGAATTTGCGGCGCAAGCAGTTGCAGCGCGACGGCGGCGCGCAGGCGCTCCGTGTTTTCGGCCAACACCGTCAAGCGCTCGCCTGCGGCCCGGTTGCCGGTCTGGTCGTGGTTCTGCAGGAACAGGACGAACGCGGTGGGCGGCAAATGGCCGCTGGGTTCGCCGCGCGGCGCCCCTTGCCGGAAGGGCGAAGGCTGGCCCTGATACAGCCAGCCCTGCGCCAGGCACCGCGCCAGGGCCTCGGCCGGGCGGTCCGCGTAGTCCGAGTAATAGCCGTGCGATTCGCCGGTCAAGAGGTGGTGCAGCACATGGTGCGCATCGTCGTTCCATTGGGCGTCGTACCCCTGGGCGAGCAGGCTGGCGCGGTTGTCGTCGTTTTCCAGCACCAGGTGGACGTGGCGCTGCGCGGGGATCTGTCCGCGGACGAATTGCGCCAGCTCGACCAGCCAATCCGGGTCGGATATCGCGTGCACCGCGTCCAGCCGCAGGCCGTCGAAACGGAATTCCGTCAGCCAGTACAGGGCGTTCTCTTCGAAATAGCGGCGCACCGCCGGCTGGCGGAAATCGATCGCGTTGCCCCAGGGTGTGGCCACGTCGTCGCGGAAGAACGGCGCAGCGTACTGGGGCAGAAAATTGCCGTCCGGGCCGAAATGGTTGTAGACCACGTCCAGCATCATGCTCATCCCCAGGCCATGCGCCGTGTCGACCAGATGCTTGAGCGCGTCCGGCGTTCCATAGGCTGCGTCCGGCGCATAGGGCAGCACGCCGTCATAACCCCAGTTGCGCGGGCCGGGAAAGTCCGCGACGGGCATCAGTTCGACGACGGTGACGCCCAGCGCCGCCAGGTCCGGCAGCCGTTCGGCCAGCCCCGTAAAGCCGCCCGCCAGGCCCGCGTGCGCTTCATAGATGACGGATTCCGCCCACGGCCGGCCATGCCAGGCGGGATGCTGCCAGGCATAGGTGTCTGGCCCCGCGACGATGCTGGCGCCGTGCACGTCGCCGTCTTGCTGGCGCGATGCCGGGTCCGGCACGGTCAAGCCGTCGCCGATGCGGTAGCGATAGCGGGTGCCCGGCGGGCAATCGACGTCGGTCTGCGCGTAACCGTCGGCGTCCGGCTGCAGGGGAATCGGGTCGCGCCCGTCGATCAGCAAAGCCAGTCCTGTGGCCGCCGTGGGCGCCCACAGGCGAAAGCGCGTGCGGCCGTCGGGCAAAGGCAGCGCGCCATGGGTGTAGGGCTCGGGCCAGGCCGTCATGACGCTGCTCCGGGAATGCAGGTGGCCGACAGCAGCACCAGGCTGTGCGCCTGCACGGTGATGTCGGTTTCCGAGACCGGCGCTGCGGGGACCTGCGTGGCGGAATCCAGTTCGCGGATCCACGGCTGGGCGGGCGGGGGCAGCGTGAACGTGGCGGGCTCGGCGCCCGGATTCAGCAGCAGCAGCGTGATGTCCGCGCTGCCGTCCTCGCGCAGCGCGGCGCGGCGCAGCGCCATGGAGAGCGCTTGCGGGTCGTCCCAGGCCTCCTGGGCGATCGTGCCGCCAGCCGTGTCGAACCAGCCGATGGCCGCGACGCCGGGGCAGATCTCCTGGGCGGCGTCGCCAAAGCGTGCGGCACGCAAGCTGGGATGGTCGCGGCGCAGCGCCACGGCGCGCGCCACGAAATGTGTCAGCGCGCGGCCGGCATCGCTCTGGGCCAAGGTCCAATCCAGCCATGACAGGGGATTGTCCTGGCAGTACGCATTGTTGTTGCCGTCCTGGCTGTTGCCGAACTCGTCGCCGGCCAGCAGCATCGGCGTGCCGTCGGACAGGAACAGCGTCGCCAGCAGCGCGCGCTGCACCTGACCACGCCGTTCCAGGATGGCTGCGTCCTGCGTCGGCCCTTCCTCGCCCCAGTTGTGGCTGTAGTTCTCGCCGTGGCCGTCGTTGCCGCCTTCGCCATTGGCCTCGTTGTGGCTGCCGTCGTAGCTCACCAGGTCTTGCGTGGTGAAGCCGTCGTGGGATGCCACGAAGTTGACGCCGGCCCACGGCCGGCGATGGCGCCGGTCGAAGACGTCGCGCGAACCGCATAGCCTGGCCGCCATATCGCCGCGCATGCCTTCATCGCCGCGCCAATAGCGGCGCACCGTGTCGCGGTAGCGGTCGTTCCATTCCGCCACCCCCGGCGGATGGTTGCCCAGTTGATAGCCATCCGGCCCGATGTCCCAGGGTTCCGAGATCAGTTTCACGCCGGCCAGGACCGGGTCTTGCCGCAGGGCGTCGAAGAAGCCCGACCCCGGATCGAAGCCCGTGCCCTCGCGGCCGAGCGTCACGCCCAGGTCGAAGCGAAAGCCGTCCACGCCATACGAATCTGTCCAGTAGCGCAGGGAATCCATCACCATCTGCAGGACGCGTGGGTGCGACAGGTTTACCGTATTGCCGCAGCCGGTGTCGTTGATGTAGTAGCGCTCTTCGCCCGGCATCAGGCGGTAATAGCTGGCGTTGTCCAGCCCGCGCCATGACAGCGTGGGGCCCAGTTCGCTGCCTTCGCAGGTGTGGTTGTAGACCACGTCCAGGATCACTTCCAGGCCGGCGGCATGCAGGCGGCGGACCGCCTGGCGCAGGTCATTGGGGCCGCGCTGCAGATACGCGGGTTCGGGCGCGAAGAACGACAGCGTGTTGTAGCCCCAGTAATTGCGCAGGCCGCGTTCCAGCAGGAACCGGTCCTGCAGAAAGGCGTGCACCGGCAGCAGTTCGACGGCGGTGACGCCCAGGCGGTGCAGGTGTTCGATGAAACGCGGGTCGGCCAGCGCCGCGCACGTGCCGCGCAGCGGCTGGCGCAGGTCTTCGCGCTGCATCGACACGCCGCGCAAATGCACTTCGTAGATCGTCGTGTCCACCCATGGCGTGTGCGGCGCCTTGCTGTTGCCCCAGTTGAACGGGACGTCTTCCGTCACGATGGCCTTGGGCATGGCCGGCGCGCTGTCGCGGCGGTCCATCGACAGGTCGGCGCGCGCGTGGTTCAGCCGGTAGCCGAAGAGCGCGTCGCTCCAGCTCGCCGGGCCTGTCAGGTGGCGTGCGTAGGGGTCCAGCAGCAGCTTGTGCGGATTGAAACGGTGGCCGTTGCGGGGATCATAGGGGCCGTGCGCGCGGTAGCCATAGACGAGACCGGGCTGGGCATCCGGCAGATAGCCGTGCCAGACCTCGTCCGTGCATTCCGGCAGGTCGAAGCGCCGCAGTTCCTTGCGGCCGCGCGCGTCGAACACGCACAGCTCGATGCGCGTGGCGTTGGCCGAGAAGACGGCGAAGTTCACGCCCAGGCCGTCGCTGACTGCGCCCAACGGGTACGGCTGGCCGGTGGTAAGGCGGGTCAATTGTGAGGGGTCCATGGATCAGCCTTGTAGCGTGAGGAAAAGGGTGGCAAGCGGCGGCAGCGTCAGGGGCAGCGATTGCGCGTGCCCGTGCGCGGGTTCCGCCTCGGTGAGCGCGGCGCCCTGGTTGCCCTGGCCCGAGCCGCCGTAGCAGCTCGCGTCGGTATTCAATGTTTCGGTCCAGCGTCCCGCCATCGGCACGCCGACGCGGTAGCCATGGCGCGCCACGGGCGTGAAATTCGACACGGCCAGCACCAGCGATCCGCCGGCCTGGCGCAAGAACGCGGCCACGCTGTTGTCGGCGTCGTCCATGACCACCCAGGCGAATCCCGCCGGGTCCGTGTCCAGTTCGTGCAACGCGGGGGTCTCCCGGTAAAGCCGGTTCAGGTCGGCAACCAGGCGCTGCACGCCCTTGTGGCCAGGGTCGTCCAGCAGGTTCCAATCCAGCGCGGCGTCGTGGTTCCATTCGGCCGGGCACGCCAGTTCGCCGCCCATGAACAGCAGCTTCTTGCCCGGATGCGCCCACATGAAGCCCAGATAGGCGCGCAGGTTCGCCAGCTTGGCCGCGCGGTCGCCGGGCATCTTGTTCAGCAGCGACCCCTTGCCGTGCACCACTTCGTCGTGCGAGAGGGGCAGGACGAAGCGCTCGGAATAGGCGTAGGCCATGCCGAAGGTGATGTCGTGATGATGATGCTTGCGGTGCACCGGGTCTTCATGCAGATAGCGCAGCGTGTCGTGCATCCAGCCCATGTTCCATTTGTAGTGAAAGCCCAGGCCGCCTTCAGGCACCGGGGCGGTGACGCCGGGCCAGGCGGTGGATTCCTCGGCCACGACGATGGTGTCCGGTTCCTCTTCGCGGATGGTGGCGTTCAGCTCCTGCAGGAACTGGACGGCCTCCAGGTTCTCGCGTCCCCCATGGCGGTTCGGGATCCACTCGCCGGGCTGGCGGCTGTAGTCGCGATACAGCATGGACGCCACCGCATCCACGCGCAGGCCGTCGATATGGAAGCGCCGCAGCCAGTGCATGGCGCTGGCGATCATGAAGGCTTTGACTTCGGTGCGCCCCAGGTTGTAGACCAGCGTGTTCCAGTCGGGGTGATAGCCTTCGCGCGGGTCGGCGTATTCATACAGCGGCGAGCCGTCAAAGCGCGCTAAGCCGTGGGGGTCATCGGGAAAATGCGCGGGAACCCAATCCAGGATGACGCCGATGCCGGCGGCGTGGCAGCGATCGATGAAACGCGCGAAGGCGTCGGGCGGCCCAAAGCGCGCGGACGGCGCGAACAGGCCCAGCGGCTGGTAGCCCCAGGAACCGCCGAACGGATACTCCATGATTGGCATCAACTCGACATGCGAGAACCCCATGGCGTGCGCGTAGGCGGGCAGCTTGTCGGCCAGTTGGTCCCAGACGCAGGGCGCGCCATCGGGCGCGAGCCAGGAGCCGGCGTGTACTTCGTAGATGGAAATGGGGGCTTGGCGCGCTTGGCGCGCGGCGCGGGATCGCATCCATGCGGCGTCCGTCCAGGGGTAGGGTGAGGGGTCATCCACGACGGATGCCGTGGCCGGGGCCGCCTGGGCGCGGCGCGCCATGGGATCGGCCTTGAGCGCGATGGCGCCGTTGGCGTCGGTGATCGCGAACTTGTAGCGCTCGCCGGCCTGGATACCGGGGATGAACAGTTCCCAGACGCCGGCGGCATGGCGCAAGCGCATCGGATGGCGGCGGCCATCCCAGCTGTTGAAGTCGCCCACGACCGCCACGCGGCGCGCATTGGGCGCCCATACCGCGCAACGCAGGCCGGGAATGCCGTCGATGTCGGCAAGCCTGGCGCCCAGCAATTCCAGTGCGGCGCGCCAGTCTCCGCTGGCAAGCGCGTCCAGGTCCTGGGCCGTTAGCAAGGGGCCAAACGCGTAAGGATCGGGCGTGACCTGTTCCGCATCCGGCCATTCGATCGCCAATTGGTAGGAACCCGGTTGGCCGGGGCGGGCGCGGGGGGCCATGCCGGTAAACAGCCCGTGGGCCTGTTCTTGCAGCGCGACGCGCTGGCCATCCTGCGCAACGACCCAGACGGCGGCCGCGCCGGGCGCAAGTGTCCGGACCACGCCCTCGTGGGGGCCGAGCACCGCGAACGGGTCGGCGTGCAGGCCGGAAGCCAGCGCGGCAAGAGTGGCCGGGTCGACCTGACCGGCCGGCTTGGCGCGGGGCGGCAACGTGGCGTTGGCGGTGCTGTTCATTGTGCTTGTTCCTCGCTGCTGATCGCGGCTGCCTGCAGCAGTTCGCGTGCAAGCCCCGTCAACGCGCATAGGGGGATGGAGATCCAGTCGGGACGGTGCGCGGCTTCATAGCTGACTTCATAGGCGGCCTTTTCCAGCACCGCCAGTTTCAGCAGCGGATCCTCCTGCGCGCCGGGCAAGGCGATCGCGGTGCTGGCGGCCTCCTGGTAACCCTGCAGGAAGGCTTCCGCCGAGCGGGAGCCGAAGCGCGCAAGCAAGGTATCGCGCAGCTCGACAGGCGCGCCGGGTGCGGCGGCCGAATCGGCGGGCCCCGCGTTCGCATCCGTGGGCGCACCGCCCAGCGGATCGCCCCGTGCGATGGAGGCCGCGGCATAGTCGAACGAGCGCAGCATGCCGGCAACGTCCTTATACGGGGTGTTGACCTGCCGACGCGCCTGCAGGCTTTGGATTGGTTCGCCTTCGAAATCGATCAGGTAGGCATCGGTCTGCGCCACCAGCACCTGGCCCAGATGGAAATCGCCGTGTACGCGGATCATCGGGGCGCCGGTCAGCGCCTTTGCCATGGCCTCGACCTGCTTGACCAGGCGTGTGTGGTGTTCGAAGAACCACTGCGCGCAGGCGTGGGACGGCGCCTCCAGGGTGTCCAGCACCGCGCGCAAGTCTTGCTCCGCGCGGTTCAGCTGGGCAATGATCCGGGCGGCGTGCGCCGCTGTGTCTTCTTCCGTCGCCGTGCGCAGCGCGAAAGCGGGGTCGTCCGAGGGTTGCGCCAGGGCGTTGTGCAGCTCGGCCAGGCGACGGCCGATCGTGGCCGCCATGACGGTATATCCCTCCAGGGTGGCCTCGAATTCCTCCGGGCTGTCGCCGCCCAGCAGGGCGGCGCCTAAGGTGCGTTTCAGGAAATCCAGCGTCCACGTCCAGGCGTCGCCTTCGTTGGTGACGAATGCGTGCAGCACCGCAAGCGTATGCGGCACGCCGTCGGCATCCACCCGCAGCACCTCGCCCAGCAACGCGGGAATGTTCGCGTAGCCGGCGCGGGTCAGGTGGCGGGTCAGTTCGACTTCCGGCGAGACGCCGGGCTGGACGTTGCGGATCAGTTTCAGGATGGCCTGTCCGCCGATGATGACCGAGCTGTTGGATTGTTCGCCGCTGATCCACTGCAGGGCGGGTTCTTCGTCGAAATCCAGCGCCGCCAGGCCGGGTTCGGGCAGATAGCGGATGATGCCGGGTTTGTCGCCCGGCTTGCCCCCCTCGCGGCCGTCCAGTTCGCGGCTGGCGCGCAGGGCATCGACCACACCCAGCACGAAGCCGGGCTGCAGGAAGGCATCGGCAAGCGTGCCGACCTCCGCGCCTCGGCGCACGCGCGCGATCGGATACTGCACTTGCGCGGTTTCGTCCCATACCAGGACGAAGGGCGCCTGGGCGCGCAAGCCTTCCACGCCGTCTTCCGGCTCGACTTCGGCCCAGTAGTATTCGCCGCCCGCGGCGGTGAAGGGCGTTGCGTAGGCCAGGCGGGCGCGGGCCGGCGCATGCGAGCCGGGGAACCAGCGCTGGCGTGCCAGGTACTCAGGCAGCACCTCGTTTTCCAGCGTGGCGCGCGACGAATCGGTCAGCGCGGCGCCGCCGCGGGACTTCAACACCAGCGTCGTCAGTTCGGGCATCTGGGCGGGGCCGCTGGCATGCCACCCGGGCGGCGCGGCGTCCGCGCTCAGGTCCATCCAGTAAAAGCCGTAGGGCGGCAGCGTCAGCAGATAAGGCAGTTCGCCGATGGCGGGGAACGGCGTGCCGCCCAGCATTTCGACGGGCACCCGGCCGTTGAAGGCCTGCAACTGCAGTTCGACTGGCTGCGCGGCATTGGACAGGTTCGCCACGCACAGGATGATGGTGTCGTTCCACTGGCGCAGGTAGGCGAGTATCTTGCGGTTGCCGGCCAGGATGAAGCGCAGCGTGCCGCGGCCGAACGCATGCGTCTGGCGGCGTTGCGCCAGCATGCGGCGCGTCCAGTTAAGCAGCGAATGCGGGTCGCGCTGCTGGGCTTCGACGTTGACGGCTTCGTAGCCATACAGCGGCCCCATCAGCACCGGCAAGGGCAGGCGCTCGGGATCGGCCCGCGAGAAGCCGCCGTTGCGGTCGGGCGACCATTGCATCGGCGTGCGCACGCCGTCGCGGTCGCCCAGATGCACGTTGTCGCCCATGCCCAGCTCGTCGCCGTAATACAGCACCGGCGTGCCGGGCATCGACAGCAGCAGGCTGTTCATCAGTTCCACCCGGCGGCGGTCGCGTTCCAGCAAGGGGGCCAGGCGGCGGCGGATGCCCAGGTTGATGCGGGCGCGCGGGTCGGCGGCGTACACGCTCCACAGATAGTCCCGTTCGCGGCTCGTCACCATTTCCAGCGTCAGCTCGTCGTGATTGCGCAGGAAGATGGCCCATTGGCAGGTGGCCGGAATGTCGGGCGTCTGGCGGATGATGTCGGTGATGGGAAAGCGGTCTTCCTGCGCGATCGCCATGTACATGCGCGGCATCAGCGGAAAGTGGAACGACATGTGGCATTCGTCGCCGCTGCCGAAGTATTCCTGCGCATCTTCCGGCCATTGGTTCGCCTCGGCCAGGAGGAGCCGGCCCGGGTATTCGGCGTCGATCACCGCGCGTATCTGCTTGAGCACCTGGTGCGTTTCGGGCAGGTTCTCGTTGTTGGTGCCTTCGCGTTCGACCAGATAGGGCACGGCGTCCAGGCGCAGCCCGTCCACGCCCATGTCCAGCCAATAGCGCATGACCGACAGCACTTCTTTCAGGACCTGGGGATTGTCGTAGTTCAGGTCGGGCTGGTGGGAGTAGAAGCGGTGCCAGAAGTAGGCGTTGGCCTCGGGATCCCACGTCCAGTTGGATTTCTCCGTATCGCAGAAGATGATGCGGGTGCCGGCGTAGGCTTTGTCGTTGTCCGACCAGACGTAGAAATTGCGGGCTGCCGACCCCGGGCGCGACGTGCGGGCGCGCTGGAACCACCGGTGCTGGTCCGACGTGTGGTTCACCACCAGCTCGGTGATCACGCGCAAGCCCCGCGTATGCGCCTCGCGGATGAGCTTGCGCACATCGGCCACGGTGCCGTAGTCGGGGTGCACGCCGCGGTAATCCGCGATGTCGTAGCCGTCGTCGCGCCGGGGCGACGGATAAAAGGGCAAGAGCCAGATCGTGTTCACGCCCAGGCTGGCGATGTAGTCCAGCTTCATGATCAGGCCGGGCACGTCTCCCACCCCATCGTCATTGGAGTCGAAGAACGACTTCACATGCAGCTGGTAGATGACCGCGTCCTTGTACCAAAGGCCGTCGTCCTTGATGGGCTGGGTTTCACTGATCATTTGTTGGGCTCCGGGCGGCGTCAACCATTGAGGGACAGGCGCCAGATTCGATAGGGTTGATCGGGGGACAGCGTCACGGCGCGGGTCGCGCCGCGCCAGGTGTCACGGCTGTCCGTCAGCAGGTCTTCGGCCGCCAACTGCTGTGCGCCGGCGTCGGCGAATAGCCACAGCGGCGGGTCAAGATGCGCGGTCTGCGGGTGGAAAGGGTCCAGGCTGACCACCGTTAGCACCACGTTGCCCAGCCCCGGCGTCGCCTTCACGAAGGCCAGCACGCGGTCGTTGCCGCTGGGGATCGCCGTCAGTCCGCGATGCGTCTGCAAGGCGGGATTGGCCTGCCGGATCTGGTTCAGGCGCGTGATCTCGGCGCGGATGTTGCCGGGCTGGTGCCAGTCGCGCGGGCGCAGTTCGTACTTTTCGGAATCCAGGTATTCCTCTTTGCCGGGCACCGGCGCGGCTTCGCACAATTCGAATCCGCTATACATCCCCCACAGGCCGGACCCCATCGCGGCCAGCGCGGCGCGGATCAGGAAGCCTGCGCGGCCCGAGGTCTGCAGGAACAGGGGATTGATGTCCGGGGTGTTGACGAAGAAATGCGGGCGGAAGAAATCGGCTGGCGGCGGCCGCGAGATTTCTTCCAGGTAGGACTGCAGTTCGGCCCGGTCGTTGCGCCACGTGAAGTAGGTGTAGGACTGCGTGAACCCCACCTTCGCCAGCCGGTACATCATCTTGGGGCGGGTGAACGCTTCGGACAGGAACAGCACATCGGGATGCTGCCCGTGCACCTCGGCGATCAGCCATTGCCAGAATGGCAGCGGCTTGGTGTGGGGGTTGTCTACCCGGAAAATGCGTACGCCGTGCTCGACCCAGAACAGCACCACATCGCGCAGCGCCCGCCACAGCGCAAGCTTGCGGGCCCGGCGCGGCGGCCCGCCGTAGAACGAAACATTCACGATGTCCTGGTATTTCTTCGGTGGGTTCTCGGCGTAGCGCAGCGACCCGTCGGGGCGCCACGAAAACCAATCCGGATGCGCTTCTAGCCACGGGTGGTCGGGCGAGCACTGGATGGCGAAGTCCAGCGCCACCTCCATGCCGTGGCCTTGCGCCGCGCCCACCAGGCGCAGGAAGTCTTCAAGGGTGCCTAGCTTGGGCTCGATGGCGTCGTGCCCGCCATCGACCGAACCGATGGCGTAGGGGCTGCCGACATCGTCCGGCCCCGCGGTCAGGCTGTTGTTGGGGCCTTTGCGGTTGCGCAGTCCAATGGGGTGGATGGGCGGCAGGTACAGCACGTCGAACCCCATTTCGCGGATGTCGGGCAGCCGCTCGATGACGTCGTCGAAGGTGCCGTGGCGGCCCGGCTCTTGGGCCTGCGAACGCGGGAACAGTTCGTACCATGCGCCGTGGGCCGCTTGCGGCCGGTCGACCCAGATGGGGTAGCGCACCGCGGTCACGGATTCAAACGGATGCGCGTCCAGCTCGTGCATGGCACGCGCCAGGTCGGCGCCAAGCAGCAGGGCGATCTGCTCGTCAGTCGGCGCGGCATCGGCCAAGGCGCCGGGCAAGGCTTTCAGGACGCGTTTGATCGTGGCGACGCTGTCGCCCGCGGACGTTTGCCGGCCTGCGCGCTTGTCGGCCTCGCGCAGCAACTGCGCGCCCTCAGCGACTTCCAGCCGCACGTCGAGGCCCGCCTGGTGCTTGACGTCCAGATCATGATGGTACGTCTGCCAGACGTCGAACCACGCCGCCACTTGGAACTCGTGTGGCCCGATGCGGCGAGGCCGGAAGCTGGCTTGCCAGCGGTCGTTGGCCAGCAGACGCAGCGGCGTCCGGCGCCATTCCGGTTCGTCGGCCGCGCGCCAGCGCAGTTCGGCAGCGATGCGGTCGTGGCCGTCCATCAGCAGGTCGGCCTGCACGGTAATGCGTTCGTGCACGACGCATTTGACGGGGTGCGCGCCGTCGTCGACGGCGGGCGAGATGCTTTCGATGGCTATGCGCAGGCCGGCTCCGCCTTCGGTGCGCGGCCCGGGATGGCGGGACGATTCGCGGACGGGCGGCATGGGCGCTACCGACAGCACGGCGCAACCCGCAGCGGGCAGCGCGTCGGCGTCCAGCGCCACCGCGTCGCCTTCCCGATGCGGCAGGATGTCGCCCGCGGGCAAGCTGGACGCCACGGCATCCCAATCAAGCAGGGCGGGCGCGGCGTCGGCGGGGTTCAGGGCAAGGATGGCGGTGGCGTCGTCCGCCGCGTCGCGCAGCACCAGCGTCGCACGGCCATCGCGGCCGGCCAGCACATGGGGCGGGCCGGTCGGCAGCGGTTGGGCGCCGAGCCATTGGTTGACGTCTTCTGCGGGGCCGGGCGGGTCAATGTCGGTTTCGTCGGCCACCCAGCCGCGGGCCGTGAAGGCAGCGGTCCAGGCGCTTCGGTGGTCAGTACGCGGCCCGACCCCCGTCACGGCGTCCAGCGCAGACACGCTGGCCAGGATAGGGGCGACGCGCGCCAGCCGTGCGGCCTCTTCGGCCAGCCATGCGGATTTGTAGTCCCACCAGGGAAGGGACGAGAACACGCCGTCGAATCCCGCGTCGCGCAACGCCTCGAGTTGCTGCGGGTTCAGGCCGGGCGTCCAGGCCAGGCAGGCGGGCGGGACAGTGTGTTGCCGCAACGGGGCCAGCAGTTCCTGCCAACTGTGGGCCGGCAGGCACTGTGGCGCGTCGAAGAGGAAGCCGGACACGCCCGCGTCGGTCCAGCGCGACAGCCGTGCCGCCCAGGAGGCCGCGAAGCCCGCCGGCGGATTGTCCTGCAGCGCCATGAGGCCCCAGTCGCTGACCGGCAGCCGGGGATCCCGAGCCGGATCTTCAGGGTGTGCGCGATACCAACCGGGCGGCGCGGTGCCGGCGCTGGCGTCCACCGACACCCGGTCGAACCGCACGCGGACCATCAGCTTCAGATCCTGGGCCGCCGCCGCTTCGGAAAGCCGGGATAGCCGCTGCGTGATGGGTTCCGTCCGGTTGCCAAGCGCACTCAGATCCGCGTCGACAGGCGCCAGGGAATGGGCGCCCGCCGGCAGCAGCCACGGGGCGGGGATCAGCACGGCATCAAAGCCCGCTTGCTTGATGCGGGTGAGCCGGGATTCCAGTGCGTCCGCGCCTGCCGCCGCCGGCGTGACGTCCGACAGCCCCTGTGGCGCATGGCAGATGCGCAACGGCGTGTGTGGGGCTGGGACGGGTCGGTGGGTAGCGGCCATGGGTGTCCGCCTTAAACCGGCATCGGCATTGTGCCGTGCGCCTGGCGTGTGCGACGGTGAGCTGCGGTGACCGGCGCGGGCGCTGCGGCGGTCTCTTCGAGGACGGGATGGCCCGCCAGCGAGTTGAGCAATTCCTCGTAGGGGCCGACGGCGCGCTGCCAGCTGAAATCGCTGGTCATCGCATTGCGCTGCATGGCCCGCCACAAGGTCGGGTGCCGGCGCAGGTGCATCGCGCGCGACAGCGCGTCGGCCATGGCGTCGGGTGCGTCGCCGTCGAACAGCAGGCCGTTGGCGAACGCCATCGCGGTCAGCGGCGCATCGGCGCCCGGGTCGTTGATGGTGTCAGCCATCCCCCCCACACGGGATCCGATCGGGACGGTGCCGTAGCGCATGGCGTACAGCGGGGTCAAACCGAAGGGTTCGAAACGGCTGCCGTGCAGCAGGATGTCTCCGCCTGCATGCAGCCGGTGCGCGCCCGTCTCGTTGTAGCCGATGCGCGTCGCGCAGCGTTCCGGGAAGCGCGCGGCCAGAGAGGTCAACGCGCCTTCCAGCCGACGGTCGCCCTGGCCCAGAATGGCCACCTGCATTTCGGGGTGCGCGTCCAGCGCGCGGGGTAAGGCATCGGCGGCGACGTCCGCCATTTTCTGTTCGGTCAGGCGGCTACCCAGCACGACCAGCGTGGCCTGCGGATCCGGCTGCAGGCCGAATTCCCGCTGCAAGACCGTTTTGCACAGCCGCTTGTTGGCGAGGTCGCCCGCGTGATAGCGCAATTGCCCCAGCTGCTGATCGCGCGACGGGTCCCACAGCGCGGTATCGATGCCGTTGGGGATCGCCATCAGGTCGGGGGCACGTTCACGCAGCAGCCCGTCCAGCCCGCAACCGAAGGCGGGGGTCAGGATTTCGCGGGCATACGTGCGGCTGACGGTCGTTACGCGGTCGGCATGGCGGATGCCAGCCTTCATGAAGTTGAGCTTGTCCCACGCCACCATGGCGTCTTCGCTGCGGCAGGCGGGCGGGATGCCCAGGGCAGCGGCATCTTCCAGGGGGAACTGCCCCTGGAACGCCAGGTTGTGGATGGTAAGTACGCTTTTCACATCCGGGATGCCGGCCTCACGCAGCAGCATCGGCGTCAGGGCCGCATGCCAATCGTGCGCGTGCACCACCGTGGGGCGGGGCAGGCCCGGCAGTCCGCGCGCGATCCGCACCGCCGCGTGGCACAGGGCGGCGTAGCGCACGCCGTTGTCGGCGTGTTCGCGGCCCTCGTCATCCATATACAGACCGGTGCGGTTGTAGAGCGCGTCGTTCTCCAGTAGCAGGAAGGACAGCTCGGACACCGGACATACGCCCGCAATCAGACGCGCATCGCCGCCCGGCAGGTCTTCAAGCCTGGCCACTTCGTGCGGTCCTTCCAGACGGCTGGCTACGCCGCGGTAGGCGGGAAGCAGGACGGTGGTGGTCAGGCCGCGTTCAGTCAATGCGCGTGCCATGCCGGTGATGGCGTCACCCAGCCCGCCCGTCTTGGCCAGGGGAAATGCTTCAGCAGCCACTATGAGTATCGTTGTCGTCGCCATGCTTAGTGCTCCGGGGGAGAGTCGGAGGGCCACTGAAAAAGGGGGCCCGATTCCGTAAGGCCTTCAATGCGCAAGGCGCGTGCCCACGGCCCGGCAGTGACGCGGCGTTACGCGGTCGGAGCCTTCAGGTGTCGTTGTTGCTGACGTTTGTAAATCTGGGAGCGGCGCAGCATTTCGGGGACGAGGCCGGGCCGGGCATGGCGATTGCGGCGCGCTTTGCTTGCTGCAAACCATGCAAAGGAGCGTCAACTTGAAAACCGTTTCCGATTTTGTTCTGGCCCGGCTGGGCGAATGGGGGGTGCAACGCGTGTTCGGCTATCCCGGCGACGGGATTAACGGGCTGATCGGCGCGTTCGGAAGAAACGAAGAACTGGAGTTTGTCCAGGCGCGCCACGAAGAAGGCGCGGCGTTCATGGCTTGCGCTCATGCCAAGTTCACGGGTCAGGTCGGGGTGTGCCTGGCGACTTCCGGCCCCGGCGCCATCCATCTGCTTAACGGCCTGTACGACGCCAAGCTGGACCATCAACCCGTGGTGGCGATCGTGGGGCAGCAGGCGCGTAGCGCCCTGGGCGGGGATTACCAGCAGGAGGTGGACCTGGTCAGCCTGTTCAAGGACGTGGCACACGACTTCGTCCATATGGTGACGTCACCCCTGCAGGCGCGCCATATGGTGGACCGCGCCATGCGTATCGCCATGGAGCGGCGCGGCGTGACGTGCCTGATCTTTCCCAACGACGTGCAAGACCTGGAGGCCGTCGAAGCGCCGCCTCGCGAGCATGGCACGGTACACACCGGCATCGGCCTGACGTCGCACGCTGCCGTGCCCCCCGACGCGGCGCTGGATAACGCCGCCGCCATCCTGAACCGCGGTGAGCGCGTGGCGATGCTGGTGGGCGCGGGCGCGCTGGACGCCGGCGCCGAGGTACAGGCGGTGGCGCAGCGCCTGGGGGCCGGCGTGGCCAAAGCCTTGCTGGGCAAGGCGGTGGTGCCCGATGAATTGCCTTACGTCACCGGCGCCATCGGCCTGTTGGGCACGCAGCCCAGTTGGGAAATGATGAACGACTGCGACACCTTGCTGATGGTGGGCACCTCGTTTCCGTATGCCGAATTCCTGCCCAAGGAGGGGCAGGCCCGGGCGGTGCAGATCGACGTGGACGGGCGCAAGCTCAGCCTGCGCTATCCGGTTGAGGCCGGATTGGTCGGCGATGCGCGCCTGACCTTGCAGGCCTTGTTGCCCCGGCTGGAGGAAAAAAAGTCCGACCGTTGGCGAAAAGGGATCGAAAAGCGCGTAGCGCGGTGGCGCGAGACGGTCGTGGACCGCGCGATGGTGAAAGCCAACGGGATCAATCCCCAACGGCCGTTCGTGGAACTGTCGCGCCGCTTGCCGCCGCAATGCATCGTCGCTTGCGATTCGGGTTCGGCCGCCAACTGGTACGCGCGCGACGTGCAGCTGCGCGACGGCATGATGGGCTCGGTATCGGGCGGCCTGGCCAGCATGGGCTGCGGCGTGCCTTACGCACTGGCGGCCAAGCTGGCGCATCCGGGCCGGCCGGTCGTGGCGCTGGTGGGCGATGGCGCCATGCAGATGCTGGGTATCAATGAACTGATCACGATCGCCCACCGCTGGAAGGACTGGGCCAACCCCACGCTGGTGGTGCTGGTGCTGAACAACGGCGATTTGAACCTGGTGACCTGGGAGCAACGCGTCATGGGCGGCGATCCGCGCTTTGGCGATTCCCAATGGCTGCCGCCGTTTTCGTATGCGGAATACGGCCGCATGCTGGGGCTGGAGGGGATACGGGTGACCGAACCGGATGACGTCGGCCCCGCCTGGGATCGCGCGCTTTCCGCCGGGCGGCCAGTCGTGCTGGAAATGGTTACTGACCCGGAAGTGCCACCGATGCCGCCGCATATCTCGATGAAGCAGTTCGGCGCCTACATGGCCGCGTTGCGTAAAGAGGACGCTGCCACCGGCGCTGCCGCGCTGCGCGCCACCATCAAGCAATGGTGGGCAAGCTAGGGCAAGCGCGGCACGGCGCTTGCGGAGGAACAGGTTCCTACCACCACAACGCGGGGCGCTTGCCCCGGCAAAGGAGATAGACCATGGAAACTCAGACCAACATCGTGGGCGGCCCCAAGAGCAACCCGACTGGCCCGGGCCCGCAGGTCATGGCGGCGGATACGCTGGAAGGCAATGACGTGTACAACTCGGCCGGCGAGGAATTGGGATCGATCAAGGACATCATGATCGACGTGCCCCGCGGCCGTGTGGCCTATGCGGTCCTGTCGCGCGGCGGCGTGCTGGGCATCGGCGACAAGCTGTTCGCGATCCCCTGGGGTGCGTTGACGCTGGACACCGACCGCAAGTGCTTTGTGCTGAACGTCGACAAGGAAACGCTGAAGAACGCGCCGGGCTTCGACAAGGACAATTGGCCCAGCATGGCGGACGAGACGTGGGCAAGAAGCCTGCACACCTATTACAAGCAAGACATCTATTGGTAGGCCATGACGGCAGGCCATGATGCCCGGGGCCGATAGGCCCCGGCTTCACGGTACCGGCCGCGGGTCCGCGATCCGCGCGCCGGTCACCATTTCCGTCACCCAGTTGACCAGGATCGAGGTATAGGCGCGCTGCGCCGTTTTTTCCGTCAGCGCGTGGTCCGCGCCGTCGATGATGCGGTGCGTCAGCGAGTGCGACCGGCGGAACGCAGAGCGGTAGCTCATGATGGTGGAGTGGGGAATGAACGTATCGTGTTCCGCTTCCACGATCAGCACGTCCCCCGCGAAGTCGGCGCAGGCCTTCAAGGCGCGATTCGATTCCGGCGGGACATAACTGTTGCGGTACGCGCGCAGCGTCTCGCGGTTCAACTGGTTCTTGGGCAACAGCCATTCGTCATCCAGATACAGGGCCGGCACGTGCAAGGCCAGCCACCGCACGCGGCGCAGGCTGCTGAGCAACGCGGCCAGATAGCCACCATAGCTGCTGCCCACCACCACGACCGAACCCGAGTCCAGGGAGGGGTGCGCGGCCAGGCGGTCGTAAGCTGCCACCACGTCGCGCAGATTGTCTTCGCGGGTCACCTGCAACTGCTGCTCGCGGGTCGCCGCGTGGCCGCGCAGGTCGAAGGTCAGGCACACGCACCCCAGCGCAGCGATCCCCTTGGCGCGGTTCAGGTCAAAGGCCTGGCTGCCGCCCCATCCGTGAATGAAAAGCACGCCTGGGACCTTGTCTTCCGGCGTCAGGAACGTGCCGTCCAGGGTCTGGCCATCCACCGATAGCGCAATGGGATCGCTATGCGCCGCCATCGGCTTCCTCCAGGATGCCGCCAGACTTGCTGATGTGGCCGACGGCGGAATCCTCTCCGTGAAAGACCAGATGCTGCGGGATCGGTCGGGGCGCGTCCGGGCCGTAGCGTTCACGGGTGGCAGCGCGCACCGACGCCATGGACGGCGACAGCGCGAACGCCTGCATGGCGGCCAGTTCGGCCAGGCTGGCGCCGCCCGCGCGCCACGATTGCTCCAGTACGCCGCCCCGCGTTTCGCCAGCCGCGTTGCGGCCGAACGCCACGTCGTAGTTGCGGCGCGACGCGAACAACTGGGGATACGCGGTCGATACCGCAGCGTCATAGTGGCAGGCCATGTCGACCGCCTGGCGTTCCCGGGGTTCCAGGTCCAATGCTCGCAAGGCGTCGAAGCCGCCCCGGGCCAGCCGCAGTTCCGAGCCCCCGTATACCGGCACGCCCGTATTGTCCGGCGTCAGCGACTGGGTGCCGACGTAGGAGATCTCCATCTTGCCCACGCGCGCCCAGCCGACGCTGTAGGTAGTGACGTCTACCAGGTCTTCCTCCAGCACCAGCCCGAGCCTGCGCATGGCCGTGGAGGATTGGCCGGCCAGCGCCGCGCGCAATTCGGCGGCGTTGCGCACGACGACCTGTCCGCGTCCGGCGGTGGCGTCCGCGGGCTTGATGCGCAGCCGCCCGTGCTTGAGCAGCCGCAGGCCGGCGGCCTCGGCATCCGGCAGGGTAAAGGCGGTGTATCCCGCCAGAACCACGTCCCGCAGGGTGTCGGCCAGGCTCGCCACCCAGGCTTTCGGGGCCTTGGCGTGGGGGCTGGCCAGCCCATGGGTAATGGACTTGCCCGCCACGAAGGAATGCGGGGCGACGCCCCCGTACAGGTCCGCCGCCCGGTTGATGCCCAGGCGCGCGGCGCGCACCACGCCGATCAGCGTGCGGTCGGGCACGTAATAGGGCGGGGGTTCGCCCCGATGGCGGCTGGGCCGGTAGTCCGGCTTGAAGCGGCGCCCCAGCAAGGCTGCCAATCGAGCCGCCATGGCTTCCTGGGACGCGATCTCGTGTTCAGACGCGTTGGCCCGGCGGGGATAGGCGACGACCAGGTCGGACTCTGGGGGTGACGGTATTTTTTTCATGTTGGCGATGGCAGCAAGCGGCGTGCCCGGGCGGGCGCCGAGCGCCTACGGAGACGCCTTTTCGTGCCCGGACAATGCGGCCGGCGCCTGGCGCTTGCGCCACGCGATGCGCGCTTCCACGATCGGAAAGGCGGCCAGCGCCAGGCACAGCGGCGCCAGGGCGTAGCAGGCGCGGTACGCCAGGGCGGCGCCCAACACCTCGGAATACGGCAACTTCGGCGCCAGCACGGCGACGAAGATCGCCTCTGTGGTGCCCAGCCCGCCCGGCACACGCGTCAGCACGGCCGCAAAGCTTGAGCACAGCAGGATGCCCAGCACCACCGGGTAGGGCGCCTTGCCCTGTAGCAACACATAGGCCACCGCGCCCATGAACATCCACGACAGGCCGGCGAACAGGCATTGCAGCGCCGCCATGCGGGCGCGTGGCAAGGTCACGCGTTGGCCCAGCCAGGTGGCCGAGCGCCGGCGCGCGCGGGCGCATGCCCAGACATAGCCGATGCCGGCTGCCAGCATCACCGCCCCCATCAGCCGGAGCACGCCGCTGCCCACATCCCAGCCCTCGGGCACCGGCAATGCGCCGCTCACGAACACCGCGCCCGCCACCCACGCATAGCCGATCCAGTTCGAGGCCGCTGAAAACAAGGCCACGCGCGTGGCCACCGCCTTGCGGCAACCCAGCCTGGCGTACAGGCGCAGCCGCGTGCCCAGCCCGCCGAGCAACACGCCCAGATTCAGGTTCAAGGCATAACTCAGCATCGCCACGCCCACCACGGTCGGCCAAGGCAACTTGTGGCCCGTGTATCGGCGCCCCAGCAGATCCAGCGTGGCATAGCTCAGATAGCCCAGCACGACCAGCCCACCGGCCATCAGGATGGCGTCGCGGGGAATCCGGCGCATGGCTTGCCATACTTGCGGCCAATCCACCGACCGGCCGAAATAGAACAACAGGCCCGCCACCACGGCCAGTATCAGCCAGGGCAGCACCTTCTTGATGCGCGGCCAGCGATGGCGCAGCGAGCGCATGAGGTTCGTGCGGAAGACCCTCATGCCGTCTCGCCTTCGCCCGGCGGGGCGGGCTTGATGGTCTGCAGCTTGGGCTTGTGGGCGGGCAGCGAGCCCGCCCAGGCCGGAAAGCGCCGCAGAAAATGGAAGACCACCACGCCGACCCAGAACCGGCGCAGCGCCCGGGTGGGTTTGGCGCTCTTCGGAACCGGCTTGCAGTCCTGCGCGATCAGGCGCTCCAGGCTGTCACGCAAGGCCGCGTTCAGCGACGCGTCGCGGGCCACCACGTTGGCCTCCAGGTTCAGGGCCAGGCTCAGCGGATCCAGATTGCTGGACCCTACCGTGCACCAATCGTCGTCCATGCAGGCCACCTTGCCGTGCAGGGGACGCTTGCAGTATTCGTAGATCTCGACGCCCGCGCTCATCAGGTGGTCATAAAGCATCGTGGCCGCCAGGCGGGCCACCAGCATGTCGGGTTCGCCTTGCAGCAGCAGGCGCACCCGGACACCGCGACGGGCCGCATTGGCCAGGTCGCGCAGCAGGCGGTAGCCGGGAAAGAAATAGGCGTTGGCGATCAGCACGTCGCGCTTGGCGGCCCGCAGGCCCGCACGGTAATAGCGTTCGATGTCAGTCGTGTGGCCCAGGTTGTCGCGCACCACCAGCCGTCCGCCGCCGTCGCCGTCAGGCACCGAGGCCACGGGCGGCCGTCGCCACCGCCGCGGCGGGCGCCGCTTCAGCGCCGCGCGGGCGTAGTCGGCGATATCGGCCGCCAAGGGGCCATCCACCTGCACTGCGTAATCCTGCTTGGCTTCCGGACCGAAATCCGGCAGATGGTCCGCTGAAAAATTGATGCCGCCCACCAGCGCGCACTGGCTGTCCACCGCGACGATCTTGCGGTGCATGCGGCGGAATACGTTGGTGCGGATGCCAAGAAGCCTTGGCCGTGGGTCAAAAATATGGACGCGCACGCCGCTTTCCGTCATGGCGCCGATGAACGCGGGCGTCAACTCATCCGACCCGTAGCCGTCCACCAGCAAATCCACGCTGACGCCGCGTCCGGCGGCGGCGATCAGCGTCTGCTGCAATTCCTGTCCGACCTTGTCCTCGAACAGGATGAAGGTCTCGACCAGCACCTCGTGCTTGGCCGACTCGATGGCGCGGCGCACCGCCGGGAAATAGACTTCGCCATTCTCCAGCAGCGTGTAGCGGTTGCCCTCCCGCCAACCCAGATCAACGGTCGTCATAGCGCGATCTCCGCTGAAATCGGCACGTGATCCGACAATCGCGACCACACCCGCGAGGCCAACGGGACGGGGCGCCAGTCGCGCACGCTGCGTACGTAGATCCTGTCCAGCCGCAGCAAGGGCCAGCGGGCGGGGAAGGTGCGGGCAGGGCGGCCCAGCCGGGTGGTGAACACCTCCTGCGTGCCGCAGCCGGCCATCAGCCGGTCCGCGTTCAAGCGCCAATCGTTGAAGTCGCCCGCGATCAGCAGGGGTTCGCCTGCCGGCACGTCGCGGCTGACCAGCTTGCAAAGCCCGTTCAGTTGCTGGCCCCGATGCCGTTCCAGCAGGCCCAGGTGCACGCAGATCGCATGGACGGGCGCGCTGTCCGGCACACGCAAAACGCAATGAAGCAGGCCCCGGCCTTCGTGCCCGTCCACGCTGACGTCATGGTTCTCGTACCGCTCGATCGGGTAGCGCGACAGGATCGCGTTGCCGTGATGGCCGGCCGGATAGACGGCGTTGCGGCCATAGGCGAAGTCCGTCCACAGCGTATCGGCCAGGAATTCATATTGGGACGAGGCCGGCCACGCGGTCGAGTGGCGCTCGGCATGAGCCTGATGCTCGCCCAGCACTTCCTGCAGGAACACCACGTCCGGAGCGGCCGTCCGCAGGGCTGCGCGCAGGTCGTGCAGCATGAAGCGCCGGTTGAAGCTGGTGAACCCTTTATGGGTGTTGACGGTCAGCACCGTCAACCTCCGGGAGGCATCGTGGTTCGGGGCGGGCATGGACTCTCCGGGGTGGGAAACCCCCGCCTCTGCGCAATTAGCGTGCCTGGGCCGGCTTCCCGCCGCGCGCAGCAGGGGAAAATCCGCCCGCCTCGCCGAGGGCTCGGGCCGGCTGGTGCGGAAAAACCGGTATGCCCGGCAGATTTTCCCGACCCCGGGCCGTGTCATAGCAATCGCTAATAAAAAGCATTATCATGCCGCTTCGCATCGATCCTGCCCCATGTCATCCTCCCGGTCTCGTCCACACGGCTTTCTTGCCTATTACGAAGAACTGCTCGCCGTCTGGACCCGCAAGCTGGGGTGCCGCGACGCCGCGCAGGACTTGACCCATGACGCCTTCGTGAAGTGCCTGGAGGCCGGTTCCGACCACGTTCAACAGCCGCGCGCCTATCTGCATCAGGCGGCGCGCAATACGGCTGTGGACGGCTTCCGCCGCGAAGGCGGGCACGAGTGGGTGACGCTTGATACCATAGCGGCCCATCCCAGCGAGCTGGGCGATCCCGTGGCGCAGGCGCGCACGCAGCAATTGGGGCAGGCGCTGGAAACCGCGCTGGCCGAATTGCCGCTCAAATGCCGGCAGGTCTTCATCTGGCAACGGCTGGAGGGCCTGACGCAGGCCGAGATCGCCGAGCGCATGGGCCTGAGCAAAAACATGGTCGAAAAATACATGATCCGCACCGCCTTGCACCTGCGCGAACGCCTGGGGGCCTATGCGCCCAGCTAGCGACGCGCCGCGGGCCGAGGCAGCCAAATGGTTCGCCCGCACGCGGTCCGGCGAACTGGACGCCGCCGAGCAGGCCGAACTGCAGGCCTGGCTGGCTGCCGATCCGCGCCACGCCTACGAATACCGCGTGCTGGAATCCATCTGGCAGGCCGCGTCCGAGGTGCCCGCCGACCGTTTGCGGGCGCTGGCCCAGCCGCGCCGGCGCGCGTCATCGTCCGGACGGCGCCAGGTGCTGGCGCTGAGCGTAACTGCGCTGGCGGTGGCGGCCGGCGTGCTGTTCTGGCAGCAGTATCAGCCCGCTTCCGTGCAGACCGCGGAGTACCGGACGGCGCCCGGTGAGCGCCGCGTCGTGGCGTTGCCCGACGGGTCCAGCGCGGAATTGAACAGCCGCACCCACGTGAAGGTGCGGTTCGACGCGGCCGCAAGACAGGTCGAACTGCTGGAGGGTGAAGCGCTGTTCGCCGTCGACAAGGACACCGGCCGGCCGTTCGTCGTGGACGCCGGGCTGGGTACGGCCACCGTCACGGGCACGCGTTTCGACGTGCGCCGCGATGCCGAGGAAGTGCGTGTGATGGTCGAATCCGGCTCGGTGCGGGTGGCCGGGCGACAGGACGAACCGGGCCGCGCCGTGTCGGTAACGCCAGGACTCGGCGCCCGCGTCGGCGCGCAGGGCAAGGTCGAGCCGCCGCAAACGGCGCCTGTCGCCTCGGCCCTGGCCTGGCGGGCGGGGCAGATCGTCTTCAGCGACGCCGATCTGGCCAGCGCGGTGCGGGAAGTCTCGCGCTATCGCGCACAGCCGATCGTGCTGGCCGATAGCAAGCGGCTGGCGGACCTGCGTCTGACCAGCGTCTTCCGTATCGACGACACCGATGCCTTCCTGACGGCACTGCCGCACATCCTGCCGGTGACGGTGCGCAAATTGCCCGACGGACGGGCCGAAGTCGTGGCCCGATAAGGCCGCGAGGGGCCGGCAAAAATATTTCGCGCCGGTATTCAGGTTTTTTTCCGCTTTTGCGTCTTCTCTCTTATCGCGGGGCTATGCCGGCCAAGGGGGCCGGAGACCGTCCCAATCAGGAGAGGATGAAGTGGATCGCAATAAGAACAAGCGGGCGCGGCCGGTGGCCTGCCAGATCAGGGCCGTCAGCGCGGCGGTGTTGATCGCCTTGGGGGCGCCTGCCGCCTGGGCCGCGTCGCCGCCGGTCGCCATCGATATGCCCGCCCAGCCATTGGACGCTGCGCTCAAGCGGCTGGCGCAGCTGCATGGCTTGCAGATCTTCTACACGCCGCAAGCCGTGGCCGGCATGCAGGCGCAGGCGGTGTCGGGCACGATGACACCCGAGCAGGCCCTGGACGCTTTGCTGCGCGACACGCCGTTGCGCGCCCGCCGCGAAGGCAGCACCATCATTCTTGAACCGGCCAGCGCCGCCGCGCCGACGGTGCTGGCGCCGATCGAGGTCAGCGCCTCGCGCATGGCCAGCAACCTGGTCAGCCCGGTGCAGCAGACCATCGTGCTGGAACGCGACAATCTGCAAGAACTGCGTACGGGCTCAGACAGCCTGGCGACGGTGCTGTCCAAGGTCGTGCCCGGCATGGCCGATTCCAGCCGCACCATCACTGATTACGGCCAGACGCTGCGCGGCCGCGGCATCCTGGTGCTGGTGGACGGCATCCCGCTGAATACCAACCGCGATTCGTCGCGCAACCTGGCCAACATCGATCCGGCCATCATCGAACGCGTCGAAGTGTTGCGCGGCAGCAGTTCGATCTATGGCGCAGGGGCCACGGGCGGGATCGTTTCAATCACGACGCGCCCGGCCGGGGGCGAACCCGTGTCCGAGACCACGCTGACCGCCGTCTCGCCGCTGAGCCGCTTGCGTGCCGATGGCCTGGGTGGCCAGCTGCAGCAGCATTTCGCGGGCAGCCAGGGCAAGCTCGATTACGCGTTGGACCTGGGCGCGCGCCACAACGGCGCCTCTTACGACGCGCAGGGCCGTCGCATTGCCTCCGAGCCCAGCCAGGGCGACCTGTTCGACTCCAGCATCTACAGCGTGGGCGGCAAGCTCGGCTTGCGCATCGACGACGACCAGCGGGTGCAACTGTCGGCCAGCTATTACAACGCCGACCAGGACAGCAATTACGGCTCAGACCCTTCAGTGGGCCGATTGCCGCCGGGCACGGCGCGCGCCTTGCCGCTGGGCGGGCTGGAACTGGTCGACCAGAACCAGATCCGCAACACGCTGGTGAACCTGGAATACCAGCATCAGAACCTGTGGGGCAGCAAGCTGTCGGCCCAGGTCTATTACCGCGACTATTACACGCGCTTCACGCCGTTCGACGCCCGCGCCGTGGTCACACGCGGCGGTAACGTGGACCAGGCCATGCAGAATTCGAAGGTGCTGGGCAGCCGCCTGACCATCGACACGCCGCTGGGCGCCTCCGACAAGACCCGCCTGCTGTGGGGCGTGGACTTCAACCAGGAACGCAGCGACATGCCGATCGATATCTTCGATCCGGCCGCGTTCGACAGCAGTGGCGGGCGCGTATTCCGCAAGACGGGCACGCTGACCTACATGCCGGAACTGACCACGCGCAGCACGGGCATCTTCGGCCAGCTGGAACACCGCTTCAACGATCAGTGGTCGGGGCAGGGCGGCGTGCGCTACGAATATTCGTCGGCGCGCTTCAATGATTTCGTGCCGCTCTCGCAGTCGCGGGTGCCGTCGCCGGCCACGGTCCAAGGCGGCACGGTGAACTACGACGCCTTGCTGTTCAACGTGGGGCTGAGCTATGAGCCCGTGCGCGGCCAGGAGTTCTACACGTCGTTCAGCCAGGGCTTCCAGTTGCCCGACATCGGTGTGCAGATGCGCAACGCGCGGCCGGGCTTCGACATCGGCTCGTCGGACCTGGAACCCGTCAAGACCAACAACTACGAGCTGGGCTGGCGCGGCGGCCTGGGCAACACGACGGCGTCGCTGGCGGTGTTCTACACCACGTCCAAGCTGGGCGACGTGCAGAGCTTCAACAATGGCCTCATCCTGACCCGCACCAAAGAACGCGTGTACGGCGTGGAAGCCGCCGCGGACTACCTGACGGACGACGAGGTCTGGGGCGCGGGCGGCACGTTCACCTGGATGAAGGGGCAGGAACAGCCCGATGGCGGCGAATGGCGCAACATGACCGGGTACCGCATTCCGCCGGTGAAGGTGACGGGCTACGTGCAGTACCGGCCGAACGAGCGCTGGAGCAACCGCATCCAGGCCAACTACTACGCCAGCAAGGACTATCGGCTGGACGGCGTGGCCAGCTTTGGGCGGCGCGAGGTCAACAGCTATTTCACGGTGGACGTCATGAGCCGCTACCAGTTCACCAAGAAGGACACGGTGACGGTCGGCATCGAAAACCTGTTCAACCGCGACTACTACCCGCTGTACAGCCAGCTGATGCGCAGCAGCACTAATACCAGCCGCCTGCCAGCGGCCGGTACCGTACTGACGTTGACGTATCAGCACCGCTGGTAAGCCTGAGGGGCGGCGCGCGCCACAACGGCAAATCCGAAGACGCAGGTATAAAAAACGGATTCTGAATCTGCAAAAACCGTGTTGTGTTGCGTTTTGCGCAGGGTCACAATCGAAGTCCATTCAAGGAGAACCTGCATCATGACGATTGCAACTCAGCCTTTGGACGCCCGCGTCGTCCAGGCCTTGTCCGGCATCACCACCGCCACGCTGACCACCGTGCTGCTCAAGAAGGGGCTGCGCAACGTGTGGCTGCGGGGCGCGCAGCCGTTGGCGCCGGGCGCCAAGCGGATCGTGGGGCGCGCGTTCACGCTGCGCTTCGTGCCGGCCCGCGAAGACCTGGCCACGCCGGCCTCGTGGGCGTCGCCCATTTCGACGCGGGCGGCGATCGAGGACATGCCCGAGGGCTGCATTGCCGTAGTGGACGCGATGGGCGTGACGGATGCCGGCATCTTTGGCGACATCCTGTGCGCACGGATGCAAAAGCGCGGCGTGGCCGCGCTGGTGACGGACGGCGTGGTGCGGGATCTGGAAGGCGTCGAAGGCACCGGCCTGCCGGTGTGGTGCAGCGGTGCGGCTGCGCCGCCGTCCGTGGCCGGCCTGACTTTCGTGGGCTGGCAGGAACCCGTTGGCTGCGGCGGCGTCGCGGTGTTTCCGAATGACGTGATCGTGCTGGACCGCGATGGCGCCGTGCTGATTCCCGCCGCCTTGCTGGACGAGGTGGTCGAGATCGCCATCGAGCAGGAACGGCTGGAAGGCTGGATCATGCAGCAGGTGGAAGCGGGCGAGAAGTTGCCCGGCCTGTATCCGCCCAACCAGGAAAACCAGGCCCGGTACCAAGCCTGGCGCGCCAAGCAAAGCTAGGGCTTGGCTGGCAGAAAGGCGGACGGCGCGATGCGGCACAAGGGATAATGCGGCGCATGACGCCTATCTCCTTGATCGCCTTTCTCCAAAAGCGGCGCTTTCGGCCCGTATGTTCCGGTTCCCGGCGCTTCGCCGGAAGCAGTGTTTGCGGCGCTGGGGCCGGCCAACCAGGTCTACAACCCGAATGATCCCGATCGCCCGTACGTCCCGGGCGACGCCGAGTGTTTTCCGCTGATCGTGGCCTACGGCGACGTTGAATTCCACTTTGAGTCGCCGGCGTCGCTCGTCACCGTCTTCGTCGACAGCTTCAGCGGCCCGAACGGCGCAGCCTGCGGCGGCCCGCTGACGCTGACCGAGGTCGGCCTGCTGTGTGCGGAAACCCCCATGCCGCGCTTTCTGGATGCCGCATCGCAGCACGGAATCGCCATCCGGTCGGTGCGCCCGCATGCGCCGCCCTACGCCTTTCTGGTCACGACCGAAGGCGGGGTTGAAGTGGGGTTTGAGCACGACGATCCCGATGAGCCGGGATCCGTCGCCGGGTTGAAATGGTTTTGCTGGACACCCCGGGCGGCGGCTACGTAAGGGCCGCGCGCCGGGGCAGGAGTCGAGGTCAGTAGGATTTGCCGCCGCGGATATTGCCCGCGACGCCGCCTGCCACGCCGCCGATGGCGGCTCCCGTCCATGCGCTGCCGCCCGCGATGGCGGCAATGCCTGCGCCCGCGGCGGCGCCGATGGCGGCACCCGACACGGTGCCTTGCTGCTTGGGCGTCATGTTCGTGCAGGCCGCAAGCGTGCCTATCGCGACGCCGATGACAATCGATCGAATTAGCTTCATGACAGCTCCTTCAGGGCTTGCGCTTCGTGCCGGGGACGACGATCTCGAACCACAAGGTCTCGATCACGGGGCGGTCCAGCTTGGTGGGGTTCGCAGCGTACCAACTGTCCAGCCCGTCACGCACGGAGTCCAGCGTGTGCGATTGCAGGCCATTGGCGAACCGCGGAACCAGGGTCTGGGTGTCGGTGAGCTTGCGCCGTTCCTGGTACGCGCGTTCCACTTGCAGCAGGTTGGCGATCCCCAGCAGGTAGGCTTTCTTCAGGCTGGCGTCTGATTCCGTCCATTGCTTCCCAGTGACGATGGGGGCCGGATCGGTGGTTTGGGCCACGCCAGGCGTGGTGAACAGCATGGACAGCGCAAGGGCTGCCGGGCCTAACAGGTGTTTCACTTTCATCGCAACGCTCCTCGCGGGCTTAAAAGATAAAAAACGACCTCTCGACGCCGTGTCGGACTTAAGGGGAATGCCTCAAGCCCAAAACGGTTTGCTCAATTTATGCCCGAAACAGGGCATCCGCAAGCAGAAAGCGTCGCCCGGCTTTCGGTGGCGCGCGAGTAGAATTCTGCCGTGGCGCCGGAATCCGCCGGCGCGCTGGATGGGCGCATGCGCACCGGACTTTCCTGTCGATTCCCACGCACTGCCTCGGCCGCCGATTTCGGGCGGCTGTTGCTGCTGCTGTTGCTGGTGGCGCGGGCCTGGGTACCGGTGGGATATATGCCGGACGCCGACGCCCTGCGGCAGGGTCGGCTGGCCCTGGGCTTCTGCGCGGCCGGCGGCGGGTCGTTGTCGGCGTTGCGCGCGCTGACCACGCAGCACGATCCCCATCTCGGCCATCATGGACACGGCACGCCTGACGAGCGCGGTGGGGCAGGGCAGGAATGCCCCTTCGGCCTGAGCGCCCATCAGGTGCTGGACGTGCCGCCGATGCTGGTGGTGGCGCCGGTGCTGCTGCGCTGGTTGGCCCAGACGCCGCTCCAGGCAGACAGCCCGCGTCCGCCCATGCCGGCCGCCGGCCCGCCAGTGGGGCCACGCGCACCACCCTCGACCTTCGAATTACCGTAACCGGCGTGCGCGCACTGCGCGCATGAATGCCGCCCCGGCAGGGCGGCGTCGTTCGTATTCGAGGATCCCATGTCCACCCAAACCCTGGATTCCCCCGCGGCGCCCGCGCGCGAGCGGGCTGCGGGACGCAGCGCCTTGCTGGCGCTTATCACCCGACTGCATTTCTATATCGGGCTGTTCGTCGGCCCCTTCATCCTGGTGGCGGCCGTCACCGGCACCTTGTTCGTGCTGACGCCCCAGATCGAAAACCTTCTTTACGCCGATCAGCTGCGCACCACCTCGACAGGCCCGGCCCAGTCCCTGGCCAGCCAGGTCCAGGCGGCGCAGGCGCGCATCGGCGCCGGCCCGCGGCTGTTCGCCGTGCGCCCGGCGCCCGGCGCGGGCGACACCACGCGCGTGATGTTCACGTACCCCGGCCTGGGTGATTCGGAAAGCCGGGCCTTGTTCGTGGACCCCGTCACGCTGGACATCAAGGGCGACATGATCGTCTACGGCACCAGCGGCACGCTGCCGTTCCGCACGGCGCTGGACTACCTGCACCGCAACCTGATGTTGGGCGAAGTGGGCCGCAATTACAGCGAGCTGGCCGCCTCATGGATGTGGCTGGCCACCCTGGGCGGGCTGGTGATGTGGCTGGCGGGCCGCCGCCGTAATCCGGCCGCGATGGCGCGCAGCCCGCGTCTGCGGACGCGCCGCTGGCACACGCTGTTGGGCTTGTGGCTGGCGGTGGGGTTGCTGTTCCTGTCCGCGACGGGCCTGACCTGGTCGAACTGGGCAGGCGGGCGCGTGGACCAGTTGCGGGCGCAATTGGGCTGGATCACGCCGTCCGTGTCGGTGAAGCTGCCGGGCGCTGGGATGCCGCCTGGGCAGGGCGAGGGCGAACACGCGCATCATCATGGCGCCATGGGCGGCATGGCCATGACGCCGGCGGCAGCGCCTTCGGGTGATATCGACCGCATCCTGGACGCCGCACGCGCCGGAGGTATCGATAGCGACCAGCTGGAGATCCGCCCGCCACGCACCGCTGATCAGGCCTGGACGGTGCGGGAAGTGGACCGTTCGTGGCCCACGCAGGTGGATACCATCGCCATCGATCCGGCCACCTACACCATCACCAGCCGCGCGGACTTCGCCACGTTTCCGCTGATCGCCAAACTGATCCGTTGGGGCGTGGACATGCACATGGGCATTCTGTTCGGCTGGCCGAACCAGTTGCTCATGGCCGCCATCGGCGTGGCGCTGACGGTGATGATCGTCTTGGGCTACCGCATGTGGTGGTTGCGCCGTCCGGCGTCGGGCGCGTCCGGCCAGACGCTGACGCAGGCGTGGCGCGAACTGCCCTGGCCGGGCCGCATCCTGGCCGCCGCCGTGGCATTGGCGCTGGGGTGGTGCCTGCCCGTGATGGGCGTCAGCCTGCTGGTATTCCTGGCGGTGGATGTGCTGCGGACGTGGCGGGCTCAGCCGCCCGCGGCGCTGACGCGGCGCGCATAGCTCGCCAGCACGATGCGCTCGGATTGGGCCAGGTAGTCCTTGAGCGCATCGGCGGCTTTCTGGAATTCGCCGGCTTCGACGAGTTCCAGGATCCGCTTGTTCATTTCGGCGTACGGCGCGTGCAGGAATTCCGGGTCCTGCAGCAGGCCGAAAACCAGGCGCAGCTCGGCCAGCAATAGCGAAAACATGGCGTTCAGCCGTTCGCTGTCGGCCAGTTCCACGATGGCCATGTGGAAGGCCATGTTCGCCGTTCCCACACCCGACCAGTCCTGGTTTTGCCGGCGCGCCACCGCGTCATCCACTGCCTGGCGCATGCGCTGATGCGCGGGATGGTGGGGGTATGCCTGGGCCAGCGCCTGGCATTCGATCATGCGCCGCACGCGGTAAAGATCGATGATGGACGCCATGCTGGGCACCGCGACCGCCACGCCGCGGTTGGGCGAATGGGTCAGCAGGCCTTCCTTGGTCAGGTTGCGGAACGCTTCGCGCAGCGTATTGCGCGATACATCCAGACTTTGCGTCAACGTTGCCTCGGACAGCCGTTGGCCGGGCGCGAATTCGCCGTCGATCAGCCGGCGGCGGATCTGTTCGGTGACTTTGTCGGTCAGGGTCTGGTGCGCGTTCGGATCGGTCATAGGCGGGTGTGGCGCAGCCGAAAGGGCTGCTTGGTTCCGAGTGTATCTGAGCGTTGGCCGGATTGCCCTGCATATCGAGTGATTTTGTACTGGCTTGGGGCAATTACTGATAGGCAATTATCTGTTATCTGATCTACTATTCATAAAAATTGTAGAACAATGCTGTAACAGACGTTCTACACTTCGACCTGACGGTAAATGGCGAACAAGCAATGACCACGATTGATCTGAACAGCGACCTGGGTGAAAGCCTGGGCGCCTGGACCATGGGCGACGACGCCGCAATGCTGGCGCTGGTCTCCAGCGCGAACGTGGCTTGCGGTTTCCATGCGGGCGACCCCGCCGGTATTTTGGCGACGCTAAAAGGCGCTGCAGGCAACGGCGTCGCGGTGGGCGCGCACGTGTCCTACCCGGACCTGACAGGTTTCGGCCGGCGCAACATGGACGTGGCCAGCGCCGATCTGGTGGCGGACGTCATCTATCAGATCGGCGCGCTCAAGGGCCTGGCGGCGGCCGCGGGCACGCAGGTCAGCTACGTCAAGCCGCACGGCGCGCTGTACAACACCATCGCGCATGACGCGCGCCAAGGCAACGACGTCATCACCGCCATCCTTGAAATCGACCCGGCACTGGCGCTGGTGTGCCTGGCCGGTTCGCCCCTGCTCACGCTGGCGCGAGAGCGCGGCCTGCGGGTGGTGTCCGAGGCCTTCGCCGACCGGGCCTATACCCCGCAAGGCGCATTGGTTTCCCGCCGCGAGAAGGGCGCCGTGCTGCATGACGCTGAAGCGGTCGCGCAGCGCATGGTGCGCCTGGTCGAGGAAGGCGTGGTCGAAGCCATCGACGGCTCGCTCACCCAGGTGCAGGCGGATTCCATCTGCGTGCACGGCGACAGCCCAGGCGCGGTGGACATGGCGCGCGAAGTGCGTCGCCGCCTGGAGCAGTCTGGCGTTACCATTCGCTCGTTTGCAGGCGTCACCGCGTAACGCCATCTTGCCCCATAGACGTTGAACCCCCGGGAATTTCCCGCCTAGGAGAACACGTGCGCTTTCTGCCCGTGAATACCGATGCCCTGCTCGTTGAACTGGACGATCTTGAGCAGACCCTGGCGCTGTTTGATGCGCTGCAGGCCCGGCCGATCGACGGCGTCACCGAGCTGGTGCCGGCTGCGCGCACCGTGTTGGTGGTGTTCCGCCCGGACCGCGTGACGCGCGAGGCGCTGATCGCCGATATCGGCGGCCGCGACACATCGGGCCGCGTTGCGCGCGACGGCACGCTGATTGAAATTCCCGTCCATTACAACGGCGAAGACCTGGGCGAAGTCGCAACCCTGCTCGGCATCCCCCCCGAAGAAGTGGTGCGCCGCCACACGGCCAGCACCTATAGCGTGGCGTTTACCGGCTTTGCGCCGGGCTTTGCGTATCTGAGCGGCGGCGACCCCAGCCTGGACGTGCCCCGGCGCAAGACGCCGCGAACGCGCATCCCGGCGGGCGCAGTGGCGCTGGCCGGCACGTTCAGCGGCGTTTATCCGCAAGCCAGCCCCGGTGGATGGCAGATCCTTGGCGTGACGACGACCCCCATGTGGGACCTGTCCCGCGACACGCCCGCGTTGCTCCAGCCGGGCTATCGCGTCCGCTTCATCGACGCCGGTCCCGCGCCTGCCGCTCGGGCGGCTTCGACGCCCGCCACCGGCGCAGATCCCTCCACCCCCCGCCGGGCTGGCACCGCCACGCCTTCGCTGGAAGTGGTGGCGTCCGGCCTGCAAGCGCTTTTCCAAGACCTGGGCCGCCCCGGGCAGGCCCGCCAGGGCGTGGCTGCGTCGGGCGCAATGGACCGGGGCGCGCTGCGCGCCGCCAACCGGCTGGTCGGCAATCCGCCCGGCCAGGCCTGCATCGAAATCGTGTATGGCGGCTTCCAGGTCCGCGCGCATGGCGCCTGCGTGGTGGCCGTGACAGGCGCGCGAGGCGAGCTGACCCTGCGTGATGCCAAGGGGGCCAGCTGGACCGTTCCCGGCCACGAGGCCCTTGCCTTGAACGACGGCGACACACTCACGCTGGGGCAGCCGGCCGCGGGCATCCGCTACTACCTGGCCGCGCGTGGCGGCTTCGCTGTGGAACCCGTGCTGGGCAGCCGTTCGACCGATACGCTCGCGCGCGTCGGCCCCGATGCGCTTGGCGCCGGAGACCACATCGGCATCCTGCCGGCCGGGCAGGGCGCCATCGTCGGCGCGCCGGAACTGCCGGCTGCGGACCTGCCCGTGCAGGACGTCGAGGTCGTGCTGGACGTCGTATTGGGGCCGCGCACCGACTGGTGCGATGCCGACGCCGTGGCGCTGCTTGCCAGCCAGTCCTGGACCGTCACCCCGCAGTCCAATCGTGTCGGTATCCGCTTGAACGGCGACCGGCCGCTGCAGCGCGCCAACCATGCCGAACTGCCCAGCGAGGGAACGCGCAAAGGGTCGATCCAGGTGCCTGCCAGCGGTCAGCCGGTGCTGTTCCTGGCCGACCATCCGCTGACGGGCGGCTACCCGGTAATCGGCTCCGTGGCGCCCTGGCACCTGGACCGCGCGGCGCAGATCCCCATCGGCGCGCGCGTGCGCTTCAATCCCGTTTCCGACTTTGTCCCGGTTGACGTTCCCGCCGCGCAAGTCACAACGCAATAACCTGAATATGCCAGCCATGAAGAAAGTCCTCATCGCCAACCGTGGCGAAATCGCGGTGCGCATCATCCGCGCTTGCGCCGATTACGGCGTGAAGTCCGTCGCGGTCTACGCCGACGCCGATTTCGACGCGCTGCACGCGCGCATGGCCGACGAGGCGTTCGGCTTGGAGGGCGACCGCCCGGCCGACACCTACCTCAATATCGACAAGCTGCTGGCGGTGGCGCGCCGCAGCGGCGCCGACGCCGTGCATCCCGGCTACGGATTCCTGTCCGAAAGCGCCGGCTTCGCGCGCGCCGTGATCGACGCCGGCCTCACCTGGATCGGCCCGTCGCCGGAAACCATCGAACGGCTGGGCGACAAGGTGCAGGCCCGCAAGATCGCCCTGGAAGTGGGCGCGCCGCTGGTGGCGGGCACGCCCGGTCCGGTCGGCGGCGCCGAAGAGGTGCTGGCCTTTGCGCACGAACACGGCTTGCCGATTGCCATCAAGGCGGCGTTCGGCGGTGGCGGGCGTGGCCTGAAGGTCGTCTGGCGCATGGAAGACGTGGCCGACCTGTACGAGTCCGCCGTGCGCGAAGCCGTCACGGCGTTTGGCCGCGGCGAATGCTATGTGGAGCAGTTCCTGGACCACCCGCGCCACGTCGAAGCGCAGGTGCTGGCCGACAAGCATGGCAAGGTGGTGGTGCTGGGCACTCGCGATTGCTCACTGCAGCGCCGCAACCAGAAGCTGGTGGAAGAGGCGCCCGCGCCGTTCCTCAGCGACGAGCAGCGCCAGCGCATCCACGCGTCGGCGCGCGACATCTGCGCGCATGCCGGCTACGTGGGCGCCGGCACGGTGGAATTCCTGTTGAGCGCATCGGGTGCCATCTCGTTCCTGGAAGTGAATACCCGTCTGCAGGTGGAGCACCCCGTCACCGAAGAAACCTGCGGCCTGGACCTGGTGGTCGAGCAACTGCGCATCGCCGACGGCCTGCCGCTGGCCATCGACACGGCGCCCGCGCCGCGCGGCCATGCCATCGAATTCCGTATCAACGCCGAAGACGTGGGCCGCGGCTTCCTGCCGTCGCCGGGCCTCATCACGACCTTCGCCGCGCCGTCCGGCCCGGGTGTGCGCGTGGACAGCGGCGTGCAATCCGGTTCCACCATTCCAGGCACCTTCGATTCGCTGCTGGCCAAGCTGATCGTCACCGGCGCCACGCGCGAACAGGCGATCGCGCGCGCCCGCCGTGCGCTGGCCGAATTCCGCATCGAAGGCGTGGCCTCGGTGCTGCCGTTCCACCGCGCCGTGCTGGACCATGCCGATTTCATCGGCGACGGCAAGGGCTTCAAGGTCCACACGCGCTGGATCGAGACCGACTTCGCCACGGATCTGGAAGCCGCCGTGCGTCCGGCCCCGCTGGGCGCGGTGAGCCTGCACCGTACTGCGGTGGAAATCGATGGCCGGCGCGTGTCGCTGGGCCTGCCCGCCGAACTGCTGCGCGGCTTGCAATCCGCCGGCGCGGCAGCAGGCGGCGAGGCAACGGCCGCCCCGGCGCAAGCCAGCGCGCAAAGCGTGGCCGCGCCGATTGCGGGCACCATCCAGTCATGGAACGCCGAAGACGGCGCCACCGTCAAGCAAGGCGAACTGATCGCCACGATGGAAGCCATGAAGATGGAAATGCAAGTGCTGGCGCATCGCGACGGCGTGCTCACGCATCAGGCTGCCGCAGGCAAGGCGGTGACGGCAGGCGCCGAGATCGGGCGGATCGACTGATGGGGCCGCTGGGCGTCAACCGCCCAGCGCCTTCCGCACGCGCCGCACCACCCTAGAAGTCGATCGACGCCGACAGCATCACGGACCGCGGCGAACCCAGGCGCAAATACCCCTCGGAGGCCGACGACCAGTAATCCTTCCCAAAGACGTTGTTCACCGTCGCGCGCAGCGTGACGGGATGGTCGAAGGCGCGCGTGGCATAGCGCATGCCCACGTCCCAGCGCGTCCAGCCCGGAATGCGGCGGGTGTTCTCCAGATTCTGGTATTGCCAGCTGGTCGACAGCGCGCGCGCGCTCAAGGTCAGGCCCGGCGCGAACGACGGGTCCCATTCCATGCCGACGTTGGCCATCCAGCGCGGCACGCCGACGGCGCTGTTGCCTTCGGTATCCGGATTGGCGGTGCGCGTCATGGTGGGCTGGATATAGGTGATGCCGCCCAGGAGGCGCACGCCCCGGGCAAGCTCGCCGAAGGCGTTCAGTTCGACGCCGCGGTTGCGTTGCTCGCCGCTCATGTCATAGCGGGTCACCCCGCCGCTGACGGTCGTCAGTCCGGACGGCTGCTTGATCTGGAACAGGCCAAGGGTGGTCGTGACGGAGCCGAAATCGACCTTGACACCGGTCTCTATCTGCTTGGTCTTGATGGGCGCGAAGATCTCCCCGGCGTTGGAAGTGCCGGCCGGAGCGATGGGGCCGGTCGTCAGGCCCTCGATGTAGTTGGCGTAGAAGGAAACGTCGCTCCACGGCTTGACCACCAGCCCGAACGCCGGCGTCACGGCCGACTTGTCGTAGTTGGAAGTCTCCTGGCCCGTGGTGTAGCTGTAGTTGGTGGACTTCACCGTCTGGTAGCGCACGCCGGCCGTCAATTGCACGCGGTCATCGGCAAAAGAAAGCGTATCGGCCAGGGCGATCGTCGGCAGTTTCAGTAGCGAGGTGCGCGGCGGCGAACTCGACAGGCCATCGGTGGAGGGCTTGGGAATGTCGGCCGGGTCGTACAGATTAGACGGCGACAGGCCGAAGATGTAGTAGTCGTAGTAGCCGGCGCGCTGTTCGAAGGTCGAATAGCTCAGGCTGACCTCATGCTTGACCGAGCCCGTACTGAAATTGCCCCGGGCGCCCCACACGCTGGAGACGTTCTGCTCCCAGCTGGGCCAGTAGTACGGGCGCATCAGCAATTCGCCCTCGGAGCCGACAACGATGGGGTCCGCGTACAGGTAGCGGTTGTTGCTGCGCCGGTAACCGACGCCCCCGAACACGGTCAGTTGCGGCGTGATGTCGTACTCGGCGCGCAGCACGCCGTAGTTGTCGCGCGATTTGGAATAGCCCCAGTCGGGCGAATAGCCCTTGGATGCATCAGGCGCCCGAGGCACGGGCAGGTTGTCGCCAAAGATCAGCACGCCCGAATCCCCGGGCGCGTCGATGTTGTTCGTCTGGTGGCCGGCATCCAGCGAAACGCGCAGCTTGTCGCTGCGGTAGTCCAGCCCGACAACCGCCGTGCCCATCTGGTTGGACTGGTTCTGTACCGCCGTGTCGCCGTCGCGGTAAGAGCCGTTGAAACGGATGCCGAATTCGTTGTTTTCGCCAAAGCGCCGACCGATGTCGACCATGCCGCCGAAACGGGAATCGGATTGGTAGGTCGCGGTCAGGCGGGTCAAGGGTTCGTCGCCGGCGCGCTTGGGCACGACGTTGATGCCCCCGCCGACACTGCCTCGGGGACTCATGCCGTTCAAGAGGGCGGTGGGCCCTTTCAGCACCTCGACCCGCTCCACGCCGTCCATCGCGATCGTGCGCAGTGGCAGCATGCCGTACAACCCGTTGAAGGACACGTCCTGGTTGCGCACCGGGAAGCCGCGGATCTGGAATTCATCGCCCGTGCCGGCCACCGAGCCCTGGCCGTCATTGACCGTGCGCACTGAGGCGTCATTGGCCAGGACGTCGGCAATGGAATTCGCCTGCTGGTTCTGGATCAGTTCCGAGGTGTAGCTGGCCATGTTGAACGGCGTATCCATGACGTCGCGTTCGCCTAGCAAACCCACTCGGCCGCCGCGGGCGACCTGGCCGCCGGCATAGGGTTCGGACAGCTGCGAACGGCCCGTCACCACCACTGGCGCCAGCGTGGTGACGGCAGCGCCCTGGTCTGGGGCGGTCACCGCGAAGCCTCCACCCGGCGTGGCCGCGCTGGAGAGTCCAGACCCCGCCAGCAGCCGCGACAACGCCTCCTCGACCGTCATGCGTCCGGAGAGAGCCGGCGCGCTGTGCGCGGTCACCCGGGAGCCGCCCGCCATGATGGGAGTATTGGTCTGACGCGATAGCGCCGTCAGCGCGGTGTTCAGGGGCTGCGCGGGCAGGTTGATGCTGTAGAGCCGTTCGGATTGGGCTTGGGCCTGGGCGCGTGAGGGCGTGCCGGCCAGCGGCAGGCCGAGCGCGCCCGCTAGCGCCAGGGCCAACGCAGACCGGCGAATACCGGATTGGTGCATTTGAACTCCGTCTATCGAGAAAATCGTCGCCCCCATGGGCGGCCTATCGATACAGAAGACGGATCAGGCGCTAAAACGGATACACCCCGGGGCGAAAAATTTTCAGCGCAGCCGCAAGACGACGTCGCCGTTGGCGCGCGTTTCGGCGCGTAGCGGCAGGATGGCCTCGAGCAGGGCCGAGGCGCTGTTGGCGTCGGCGCTCCGGAATCGGCCGGTCAGGCGCAGGGCGTTGACCGCCGGGCTGGCCGTCGTCAAGGGGCGGGTTCGGAAGGCATTGATGGCAGGCAGCGCCTCGTCCAGGCGCTGATTGTCGAACCACAGCCAGCCATTGCGCCATGCAGCCACGCTTTCCGGGTCGATGCGCCGGACGGGCTCGACGTCTCCGTCACGCCAACTGATGGAGGTGTTGGCGCGCAGATCCAATGGGGCGCCGCCGCGGCTCAACGTATACCAACGGGCGTCGCGCGGCGCGGGGTGGAAGCGCACATGGCCTTCTTCGACGGCCAGCGAGATCGCGCCGCCGCGGTCGCTGACCGTGAAGACGGTACCCACGACTTCGACTTCGCCGCCCCGCGTGCGGACGCGAAACGGGCGGCTGGCGTCGGGCGTTACCGTAAACAACGCTTCGCCGTGACTCAGTTCCACCACGCGTTCGTGCCGGTACAGGCTGACCGCGAGCCGGGTCTGGGCGCTGAGGTCTATCCGTGTACCCAAGCCCGCATCGTCGCCACGGTCGGGCAACTGCGCCTGGGCCAACTGGCCGGAACCGGTTTCATAAGATTCCCGGTACAACGGTTGGCGCCAGTACCATCCCGTGCCAAGCAAGGCGGTACAGGCGCCTGCCGCACCCCATCCCAGCAGCGCGCGGCGAGACATCTTGCGATCGGCGGCAACGGGACTGTCCTGTTCGAAGCGGTCGCGCATCTCTGGCGCGATCTCCCCCAGCAGCGTCCAGCGCCGGGCTGCTTCCAGGTAGGCTATCTCATGCAGAGGCGTGCGCATGCGCCACGCGGCCAACCGCGAGGCGGCCTGGCGTGCGGCGCGTTCTGTGGCGACTTCCGAAGTGGCGAGCAGGCTGAGTGCCTGTTCGACGAGTGCCTCGTCAGGTGCTTGCTGCATGATGGTCAGTTGCCGTCGTCCGTGACCGGATCGTACCGGGGTTGAGGAAGGTCGCGCGCGGCGGCCGGGCCGGTATCCAGATGCAGGTTGCGCAGGACGCGAGCGCAATCGAGCGTGCCGCGCACTAGGTGCTTGGCGACTGCCGCTTCCGTGATTCCCAGCTGTTGCGCGATTTCGGCACGGGTATGTCCATAGGCGCGATACAGCAGGAACACCTGCATCCGTCGCGCAGGCAAGGACGCCAGCACCTCGGCCACGCGCTCGACCATCTGTCGTTGCGACACGATCTGCTCGGATGAGGGTGCGGTCTGTTCGGCTTCGAGCGGCGCGTGCTCGGTCAGCCAGGTGTGGGCGACCTTGCGGCGCCGCGCTTCGTCGATGCACAGGTTATGGGCGATACGAAAGAGCAGCCCGCGCGGCGATTCCACGGCCAGGCCGTCTTTACCGGTGTCGGTTAGGCCGCTGGCGTAAGCCCGTTCAAAACTGGTCTGGGCAATGTCGGCAGCGTCGTCGGGATTGCGCAATTGGTAGCTCAGGTGCCGATACAAGTCTCGGTAGTGACTGAGCAGGTCGTCGACGAACTCGCGCACCGACAATGCGGTCGCGGTCCGTTTACCTGGACGGATCGGGGAGGGCGCTGACATGGGGGCAAGGGAAACGCCGCCCCGGGACAGCGGAGCGTGAACTCGGAATCAATCGCAATAATGATTCCCATTATTATTTTTTTATGCCTCGCCCCGCAAGCAATCGTTAACCCTCGACGCCGGGCCGGCGCAGTGGCGCGGCCCCGGCGCGGGCGTTGGGATCAGGTCCGCTGGGAGTCCAGCAGTTCCTGGTTCTTCTCGACTTCCTGGGCCTTCGCATAGCTTTCGGCCAGCAGCTGATAGGACGGGAAGATCGCACCGTAGAGTTCGGCCCATTGCGCGGCATCGTCGCGGTGCCACGTGCGTTGCAGTTCAGACGCGACGGCGGCGGTATCCATCGGCACCACGCCGGCCTGGACGACGCGGGCCAGCGTGATCTCTTGCGCCATCTTCGAGTACGTGCCCGACGCGTCGATTACGGCGAACACCTGAAAGCCTTCGTTCACCGCGGCAATGCTCGGGAAGGCCATGCATACGCTGGTAATGGTGCCGGCGATGATCAACTGCTTGCGGCCGGTGGCCTTCACCGCCGCCACGAATTCGGGGTTGTCCCACGCGTTGATTTCGCCGCGGCGGGCCACGTACTTGGCGTGCGGGGCGTTCTTGTGGATTTCCGGGATCAGCGGGCCGTTGGGACCTTGCGGCACGGACGCCGTCGTGATGACGGGCATCTTGGTCAGCGTGGCCATCTTCGCCAAGGCGCCAGCATGCGAACGCACAGTCGTGAAAGGCATGTCGCCGATGGTCTGGAACAGTCCGCTCTGGTGGTCGATCAACAGCATCGCGGCGTTGTCGGGGTCGATGACCGGGCGGGCGCCGTTGAAGTTTGCGGGGGTGCTCATGGATAGTCTCCTGGGGAATCGATAGCGGGCAACTGCCCTGCAGTGGCAGGCATTCGTCGCCTGTCATGTCGGGAACTGGACTGCCATTAACGATATAAAAAGAACAACATATCCGCTAGTAGCGGAATTTTGCCATGAGTGTTCTATATTCAGGACGACTGATTAAACGATGGGCGGTTCGCGCCCATGACGACGCTGCGTCGTTCGCAGACAGCGGTTTACGCGCTGTGATCGGCCAATAGCGGTTGGGCCGACAACGCGCCCCGCAACGAGTCCAGCAGAACACGCTTGTTTTCGCGGCTGCGGTAGGCGTGTTCACGCATCAGGTTCTCGGCCCGCACGGCTTCGCGCCGCGTGATGGCGCGCAGCAGATCTTCGTGGTCTGCCTGCGCTCGCAGGACAAAGGGCGTTTCCAGCAACGACGGGGTGGACGGCAGCGTCAGCGCGGCCGGGCCGGCCAGCGGCGTCTTGTTGTTGTGCTCCAGCGCCGACAACAGGGCGCGATTGCCGGCGGCTTCGCACAGGATCTCGTGGAAACGGCGGTTGATCTGGCCCCAGGCCCGGGCATCCACGGTGGTGTTCGGGTCGCGGCGGGCGGGCGCCAGCAGGTTGCGGCCTTCCTCGACCGCTTGCGACAGTTGCTCCAGCACTTCCTTCGAGGCGCCGCGCTCGGCCAACAGGCGCGCGGCCATTCCCTCGAGCACCCCGCGCACGTCCACGGCGTCGCCGATCTCATCGACGGTGAATGAGCGCACCCGGAAGCCCCGGGACGGCAAGCGCTCCAGCAGGCCTTCCTTCTCAAGTTCGGTCAAGGCGATGCGCAACGGCGTGCGCGAAACGCCCAGGCGGGCAGAGAACTGCAACTCCACGATCCGTTCGCCCGGCTGCAGGGCGCCGGAAAGCACCATGTCCCGGAGTTCGGAAATAACTTTGTCGATCTGAGCGGCCATAGCGAAGCGTCGGCGGAATAAGGGGCGGTTAGGGCCTCCAGTGTACCTACAAAATTGCATGCAATAGGCCACAAAAAATCGGTTCGCATCTTGCGATTCATCAAAATTGCATGCAATAATCCAGAAAAACAGCGGTCGAAGTGGGTATTGGCTCACGATTGCATGCAAAGAAATTCACCAATGCATGCGAAAGCACCGCAGGCACAGGAGACAACATGAAGCTTGTCAGCTTCGATCAAGCAGGCCGTAACGCCTGGGGCGTGGTGCGCGGCGCCGACGTCGTGGTCCTGACGCAGGTCTGGCCCGACGTGACCGCTGCGCTTGAGGCGGGCGCGGAACAGATCGCCCAGGCGGCGCAGGCGGTCGGCATGCCCTGTAGGACCTTGGCCGGGCTGCGGCTGCTGCCGCCGGTGCCCGCGCCGCGCAAGATCCTGTGTGTCGGCCTGAACTACGGCCGTCATGTGGCCGAGGCCGGCCGCGAACTGCCCGCCCATCCATCGATGTTCGCCCGGTTCGCAGACAGCTTCGTCGGGCACGAAGCGCCGGTGTGGAAGCCCCGCCTTTCCGACAAGTTCGACTACGAGGGCGAACTGGCGGTCGTCATCGGCCGGGCAGGTCGCCACATCGCCGCGCGCGACGCCCTGTCGCATGTGGCGGGCTACACCTGCATGGCCGAGAACTCCGTGCGCGATTTTCAAAAGCACAACGCCCAGGTCACGCCGGGCAAGAACTTCGAGCGCAGCGGGGCGATCGGGCCGTGGCTGGTTACCGCGGACGAGGTCGGCGACCCGGCGCGCCTGCAAGTCATTACCCGCCTGAACGGCACGGTCATGCAACAGGGCGACGTGTCCGACCTGATTTTTCCGATTCCCGAACTGATTGCCTACATCAGCGCCTTTACGCCGCTGTCACCGGGCGACGTCATCGCTACCGGGACGCCTGAAGGCGTGGGGTCCAGCCGCAAGCCGCCGCGTTTTCTGGCTGTGGGCGACACGCTGGAAGTGGAGATTCCCGGCATCGGGACCCTGGTCAACACGGTGGCGGACGAACCCGCCCCGGAACAAGGAGACGCGCATGACTGATGCGCTGCGGTATCTGACGGAGCGGGACGTGGTCTCGGTGCTGGACATCCACCGGGCCATCGATGCGCTGCACGCCATGCTGGTCGCGCAAGGCAAGGACCAGGCGCGCAATTTGCCCAAGGCGCTGGCCACCTGGGGCGACGGCAGCTCAATGCATGCATTGGGATCGGTGCAGACCGACGGGGGCGGATATGCGGGTTTCAAGACCTGGGTCCACACCAAGGCGGGCGGCGGATCGTTGTTCAGCCTGTTCGATGCGGGCACCGGTTTTCTGCGCGCCATCATTGAAGCGCGGGCGCTGGGCATGCTGCGCACGGCGGCGATCAGCGGTGTCGCCACCCGGGCGCTGGCACCGGAAGACGCGACCCAGGCCGCGCTGATCGGCACCGGCCCGCAAGCCGTCACGCAACTGGCGGCGTTGGCTGCGGTGCGCAAGCTGCGGCGCGTGCGGGTCTATAGCCCCACGCCCGAGAAGCGCCGCGCCTTTGTAGCCAGCGTGGCGGGCAAGTACGCGTTCGACGTCGAGGAATCGGCCAGCCTGGAACACGCGCTGGCCGGCGCCCAGATCGTCACCTTGATCACCCGCGCCGTGGAACCCTTTGTCGACGCCGCCATGCTGGCCGACTGCCGGCACTTGAATGCGGTGGGGGCGATCCTGCCGGCCAAGGCGGAATTTGCCCAGGATGTGTTCGACCGCGCGGACCAAGTGGTGGTGGACGACCTGGAGAACGCCCGCCGGGGCTCGCGCGAACTGCGCGAACGCTACGGCGCAGACGGGACGCCGTGGCAAGGCGTATCGGTACTGAGCGACCTGCTTGCCTCAGGGCAGGCGCGGCCGGAGGGCGCCCGCCTGACGATCTTCAAGGGCATGGGCATGGGCCTGTCCGACCTGGCGATGGCGCGCGTGGTGTACGAGCACGCCCGCGACCACGGCCTGGGCGTGGCGCTGCCTGCCCAAACCCGGGAAAACCTGCTGCTTGCGCAGCCTTGAACTGAATCCAATCAACGAGACCGCCGGCCCCAGCGCCGGCGCAACAGGAGACAAGCATGTTCGTCGACGTCAGCGGGGCCAGCCCCCGCGAACAGAACAAATGGCCGTCGATCGTGATCCCGAAAGAGGACATCGATCTGGAAATCGCCCGGCTGATCGATGCGTCCCGGCCGGACAACGGCCGCCGTGCCTCGCTGATCGTGCATCCCGAGGCGACCGCGCCCGGCCTGGGCCTGGCCCCCGGCACGGACGTGACCATCAACGTGGTGAACCCCGGCGAACGCACGTTCAATCTGCGCAAGAACTCCAACATGCTGGAGATCTGTATCAGCGGCGAGGGCGTGGCCAGCGTGGCGGGCCGCGATATCCGCGTCGGCCACTGGGACGTCTGGAATACGCCGGCCATGCAGGTGCATTCCTACCGCAACGAGGGCAAGACGCCCTGGGTGCGGCTGTCGTACTCGAACGCGCCCTTGCTGGAAAAGCTGGAGATCCATTACGTCGAGGAATTCGAGGGCGATGTCCCGCCGGCGGATGCCAACACGAAGCCTGTGCCGGCTCGCGCCGCGGACGGCCCGCGGTCTCGTGACCTGGCCTTGCGCGAACAGATCACGCCTGATGGCGCCTGGCTGATGGGCTACGAGTGGCTGATCGATATCGACGTGCTGGAGTCCAAGGCGTTGCACTGGCCGTGGGCGGACGTGTCGCGCTACCTGCCTACCGTCGAAGACATGGCGCGCGGCTATAACGGCCGCCGGCTCTTCGTGTTGTACAACCCGGCCACCGAACGCCGCATCGGCACCACGCATAGTTTCTTTGCAACGATTTCCTCGTCGCCGCCAGACAACCACCACGTGCCGCACCGGCACAGCTCGTCTGCCATCAACTACTACCTGCGCGGCAACGGCTACAGCAAGGTCAGCGGCACGCGCCTGGACTGGAAGGCCGGCGACCTGATCCTGTCCGCACCGGGCTGGGCAATGCACTCGCACCATTCGGGCACCGAGACCACGTCGGCGCTGACCGTGCAGGATCACCCCCTGCAAATTGCGATGGAGTCGTTGATCTGGCAGGAGCGCATGCAGGAACCCATCCTGGCGCTGGGCAGCCAGAGCGGCTTTGAAAGCAACCGCGCGCAGTTGGCCGCGGCCTCGTAAGCGGACGCGCTTCCCATGAACCGATTCCCGGATCCTTCCATGACCTTGAACGACTATTCCGACGTGTCGTCGTTGCGTGCCCGCCTGCGGGACTTCTATGACGACTACGCCTTTTGCCTGGACGAAAACCGGCTTGAAGCGTGGCCCGACTTCTTCACCGAAGACTGCCACTACCGCGTGCTGTCCCGCGAAAACCACGACGCCGGCCTGCCGCTGGGCCTGATCTACTGCATGAACAAGAACATGCTGCGCGACCGCGTCACGGCGCTGCGCGAAACCACGATGTTCGAGCCGCGCTCGCTGCGCCATTTCGTGAGCGGCGTGCGCGTGATGGAAGTGCAGGGCGACCACATCGTGGCGCAGGCCAACTTCGCGGTGATGGAGTCGCTGTCCGACCGCGAACCCACCTTGAACATGGTGGGCCGGTACCTGGACGTGCTGCGCGACGGGCCGGACGGCCTGGCGTTCACCCGCCGCGACTGCGTCTACGACAACTACCGCGTGCGCACGTCGCTGATCGTGCCTCTCTGAATCCGCTGCAAGGAAATCTGCCATGACCTGTTCCGACTCCGCCGTGCTGGACGCGCCTGCCGAGGCCCCCATCCATATCGAGCGCCGCTGGCCCAAAGAGGGCTATACGCGCATCCCCAACTGGGTCTATACGGACCCCGCCATTTTCCAGAAGGAAATGGACATCTTCTTTGCCGGGCAGACCTGGAATTACGTCGGCCTGGAATGCGAAGTGCCGGAGGTCGGTTGCTACAAGCGCAACTGGATCGGCAACCGGCCGGTCATCATGGTCCGCACCGAAACCGGCGAAGTGACCGTGCTGGAGAACCGTTGCGCCCATCGCGGTGCGCAGATCTGCTGGCACAACACCGGCCGCGTGACGGACTTCACGTGCCCGTACCACCAGTGGAACTACGACTTGAACGGCAACCTGCAAGGCGTGCCGTTCCGTCGCGGCGCCATGGGAAAAGGCGGTATGCCGAAGGATTTCGACCCCAAGCAGAACGGCATCCGCAAGCTGCGCAGCGTGAACCGGGGCGGCTCGATCTGGGCCACGTTCTCTGACGAGGCGCCCAGCTTCGAGGACTACTGCGGGCCTGAAGTGCTGGCCGAGATCGACCACATGCTGCCGGGCAAGCCGCTCAAGCTGCTGGGCTACAGCCGCCAGTTGATCCCCAGCAATTGGAAGATGTACCTGGAAAACCTGAAGGACCCGTACCACGCCACCTTGCTGCATACCTTCTACATCACCTTCGGCCTGTGGCGGGCCGACTCCAAGTCGGAGTGCATCCCCACGGGCGGCGGCGCGCACAGCGTCATGGTGTCGCACAACGAAGGCAAGAAGAAGACGGCGGCCACGACCGAAATGAGCCGCTTCCGCGATGACCTGGAACTGCTCGACCTGGAAACCGTGACGCCGCGCGCTGAATTCAACCGGGGCCGCGTGGGCGGCGCCTGGGTGTTCCCGGCCGCGCAGTTCGGCATCCAGGCCAATTCCCTGAAGACGCGCCACGTGATTCCGCGCAGCCCGACCGAGCACGAACTGGTGTTCACCTATTACGGGTACGAGGACGACGACGAGGAAATGACCCGGCTGCGTTTGAAGCACGCCAACCTGCTGGGTCCGGCCGGATTCGTGTCCATGGACGACAGCGAAATGCTGAACCAGGTGCAGATCGGCGTGACGGGGTATCCCGAGGCGCGGGGCATCGTCGAAATGGGCGGGCGCGACACCGAGCCCGCCGATTACATGGTGACCGAAGTGCTGATCCGGTCGTTCTACGACTACTACCGCAAGGCAATGGGGCTGTAAGCATGGAAACCTGGAAACCCGTCGCCCAGGTCGGCGACATCTCGCCCGACACCGGCACCCTGCGCGTGGTGCACGATGGAGAAGGCGTCTGCCTGTATGACTTGCAGGGAGAGATCTGCGCCACGCAGGACCGCTGCCCGCATGGCAACGCCAGCCTGGCGGACGGCTATGTGGAAGACGGCACCATCGAATGCCCGCTGCATCAGGGCGTCTTCGATATCCGCACCGGCAAGCCGCAATGCCCGCCCGTCACGACGGACTTGCGCCGCTACGAGGTGCGGGTCGAGGCGAACACGATCTACCTGAAGGCGGAGGCCGCGTGAACACGGGCGCCATTGTCATCGTGGGTGCGGGGCAGGCGGGTGGCTGGGCCGCCGCCACGCTGCGCGACCGCGGCTACGCCGGCCGGGTCGTGCTGCTGGGCGACGAGCCGCATGCGCCCTATGAACGTCCGCCCTTGAGCAAGGCCGTGCTGGGCGGGCAAGCGCCGCCCGAAAGCACAGAGCTGTTCTCGGCCCAGCGGCTGGCCCAACTGGACATCGAATTCCAGCCCAGCGTGTCGGCAACGCGCCTGCGGTTGCGGGAACGTCGGGTGGACACCTCCGATGGCGGTGCGCTGGGTTACGACAAGCTGATCCTCTGCATGGGCGGCAAGCCGCTAGTGCCGGCGCTGCCCGGTGTGGACAGCGCCGGCGTGCATGTGCTGCGTACGCGGGACGATGCCCTGCGCCTGCGCGCGAGTCTGGGGCAGGGTAAGCACCTGGTCGTCGTCGGCGGGGGATGGATCGGGCTGGAAGTCGCGGCCACCGCGCGGCAGACGGGCAGCACGGTCACGGTGCTGGAACAGGCGCCGCGGCTGTGCGCCCGCAGCGTGCAGCCGGGCGTGTCAGCCCACTTGGCCGCGCTGCACGCCGCGCACGGCGTGGATATCCGGGTCAATGCCGGGCTGCGCGCCGTGCAGGCGCAGGCGGACGGGAAAGCCGTTGCCGAACTGGCCGACGGCACCCGCATTGCCGCCGACGCGGTGGTGCTTGGAGTGGGCTTGCAGCCCAATGATGCGTTGGCGCGCGAGGCGGGCATCGCCTGCGAGCGCGGCGTGCTGGTGGATGAGTATTGCCGCACCTCGGCGCAGGACGTCTACGCCGCGGGCGACGTCGCGGTCTCCGCGCACGCCGCGGCCGGCGGCCGGATCCGCCTGGAATCCTGGCAGAACGCGCAAGACCAGGGCACGGCGGCCGCGTTGTCGGCACTGGGCGAGACGGCGCCCTATGTACCGACCGGCGCCGTCTGGTCGGAGCAATACGACGCCATGGTGCAGATCGTCGGCTTCCCGGCGCTGGCGGCTTGTGAGGTATTGCGGCCACAGGCCGATGGCCGGGCGCTGCTGTCGATGGCGCTGGATACCGGCGGCCGCCTCGTGGCGGCGGTGGCGGTGGACGCAGCGCGGGATCTCCGTCAGCTGCGCAAGTGGATCGCGCAAGGCGCGGTCCTGGACCCGGCGTTGTTGCAGCGGCCAGACGTGCCGCTGGCCAGCGCCCAGATCGGATGAGGACCCCTTTGGAACATTCCACCCACACCCTGCAAGTCCAGGCCGCTTGCGTAGCGGTCGTCCTGGACTTCTTCCATGCGTTGGACACCCGTCGCCACGAGGACGCAGCCGCGCTGATGGCGCAAGACGGCGTGTGGCTGCGGCAGGGCAAGCGGCTGTGCGGCCCGCAGGAAGTCCTGGCCGCGTTGAACGCCCGAGCGCCGGAACGCACCACTTGCCACGTCATCACCAACCTGCGCCTGACCGCGCTGGAAGGCACGCACGCGACCCTCGCGTATTTCCTGACCGCTTACGAAAGCGTGCCGCACGAGCAGGGCGGGGCGCCCAGGCTCGTCGCCATCCGGGATTGCCAGGACGCGTTGGTGGACACCGGCGCCGGTTGGCGTCTGGCCGACAAGCGTAGCCGACGCCATCTGCCGCCGGAACCCAAACCCGAATAAAAGCCCGAGCCCGACGCGGGATAAGCAAAGAAAGCCAAGGAGACAACATGGATACCCCCACCATCAAGGCGCTGGCGCGCCGTCTGGACGAAGCGGAACAGACGCGAACCCAGGTGCGTGCGCTGTCGCTGGATCATCCGGACATCACCATTGCCGACGCCTATGCGATCCAGCGCGAATGGGTCGCGCAGAAGATCGCGGCCGGCCGCCGGCTGGTCGGTCATAAGATCGGGCTGACCTCGCGTGCGATGCAGCTGTCCTCGCAGATCGACGAACCCGATTACGGCGCGTTGCTGGACGACATGCTGTTCGCCGACGGCGCAGAGATCCCCCGCGACCGCTTCATCGTGCCGCGCGTCGAGGTTGAACTGGCCTTCATCCTGGACCGGCGCCTGCAAGGGCCGGGCGTGACCTTGTTCGACGTGCTGGACGCCGTGCGCTACGTGATTCCGGCACTGGAGATCATCGACGCGCGGTCGCACCAGATCGATCCCGAGACCAAACGGCCGCGCAAGGTGTTCGACACCATTGCCGACAACGCGGCGAACGCCGGTGTGGTGATGGGAGGCCGGCCCGTGCGCGTGGGCGACATGGACTTGCGCTGGGTGGGCGCCATGATGTCGCGCAACGCGGTCATCGAGGAAACCGGATTGGCGGCGGGCGTGTTGAACCATCCGGCCAACGGAGTGGTGTGGTTGGCCAACAAACTGGCCGAGCATGATGTCACGCTGGAAGCCGGTCAGATCATCCTGAGCGGATCGTTCACGCGGCCCGTCTTTGCCCAGGCCGGCGACACCTTCCATGTGGATTACGGGCCGCTGGGCTCGGTGAGCTGCCGCTTCGTGTAACGCAACCGCCAGGAGACGCCTGACCCATTTCCCAATCCAACCACGCGCCCGACATACCTACAACGCCGCGGGCGCGCGTTAACGCATCCCCCAGGAGACAACAGTGAACCCTTCAAAGACTCTCATTCATATGGCGGCTGCCGCCTGCGTGTCGCTGACAGCAGGCGCCGCGCTGGCGCAGCAGGCCGACTGGCCCGCCCACGCCATCACGCTGGTCGTGCCCTTTGCCGCAGGAGGCGGCGGCGACACGCTGGCCCGCCTGGTGGCCGAACCGCTGTCGCGCGAACTGGGCCAATCCATCATCGTGGAAAACCGGCCGGGCGCGGGCGGCAATATCGGCGCGTCCATCGCCGCGCGGGCCAAGCCGGACGGCTATACGCTGTCCTATGGCACCAACGGCACGCAGGCCATCAACCATTGGCTCTACAAGTCGCCCGGCTATGCCCCCAGCGACTTCGAGCCGATCTCGCGCTTTACCGTCATCGCCGCGGCGCTGGTAGTCAACGGCACCGACGACCGTTTCAAGACGCTGGCCCAGCTGCTCGACTACGCCAAATCGCATCCTGGCGAACTGACCTGTGGGTCGGCCGGCAACGGCACCTCGTCGCACCTGGCCTGTGAACTTTTGAACCAGATGGCCGGCATCCGTGTCATGCACATTCCGTACAAGGGCGGCGGCGCAGCCATGACGGACCTCTTGGGCGGACGCATTTCGTTCCTGATCGATGTGATGCCCAATGTGTCGGGCCAGATCGCCGCGGGCAAGCTGCGGGCGCTGGGCGTGACCACGCCTGAACGGGTGGGTTCCAACCCGGACATCCCCACGATCAGCGAGGCGGGCGTCAAGGGCTACGAGTTCTTCGCCTGGGATGGGCTGTACGCGCCCAAGGGCACCCCGGTTGCCGTCCTGGACAAGCTGAACGCCGCGGTGAACCAGGCGCTGCAGCGTCCTGAAGTGCGCAAGGCCCTGGAGTCCCGCGGCGCGGTTCCGTCGCCCACGACCCGCCAATCGCTGGCGGACTTCGGCGCCGAAGAGTACACGCGGCTGGGCAAGGTGGTGAAGACCGCAGGCGCGGCGATCGACTGATCCGTCACGGCGACTTGCAACGCAAGCTGACAGCAACGGCCGCCCGCTGTGGCGGCCGGACCACGCGCCCACCGCCAATTGATAAACGTGCTTACGTACAGTTGCCGGTGCGGGCGGTCCGGGACAGGTAATGTCTTTGTAGTGCTCCTGTGCAGCGCAACAATCCTGCATGGGGGTCCTGGAACCAGAGACAAAGGCACCCATGCATTCCTCTTCGTCATACAAGACCGCCGCGCGGCACAAGCATTCGTCCCAGTGGCGGATGACCTGGCTGCAAGAGCGCAAGCAGTTCGTCAAGGCGCTGTTGTCCAACCCCGCGGCCATCGGCGCCGTGTCGCCTTCCGGGGCGGCGCTGGCGGCGGCGATCACCGCAGCGGTGCCGCCCATGGCAGGAAAAGTCCTGGAACTGGGTTGCGGCACCGGCGTGTTCACCCGCGAGCTGCTGCGCAAAGGCGTACATCCCTCGCGCCTGGTCCTGGTTGAGCAGGATTCGGGCATGAGCTCAAGCCTGCGCACGCAGTTCCCGGAAGCCGCCGTGCTGCAGGTGTCGGCGCAAGACCTGTCGCGGCACCTACACCCCGAACTGGACGGCATCGATGCGACGATTTGCGGACTGCCCTTGCGCAACATGAGCGGGGTGCACCATCACCAGCTTCTGACCGCCGTGTTCGAGGCCATGCGGCCAGGCGGCGCCATGCACTTTTTCACCTATGGCGTGCGCTGCCCGATTTCCCGCACCGTGCTGGACGCGTGTGGGCTGTCGGCGCGCAGAGAGCGTTTCGTGCCGCTCAATCTGCCGCCTGCTTCCGTGTACCGCCTGACCCGGCAATAGCCCCGGCGTTCAGGTCGCTGCCATGGCCGCCGACCGATGCCGTCGGCGCGCCGCTTGTCGGGCAATGCACCGCTACACAACTGGCGGTTCTTAATTTCCGACTTTTAATTCATTTGGATTTCCCGGCTTAGGGCCTAGATTGTGGGTTCTGTCGCGCCTGGCGCGACGACTCGCCAGGAGGCCCTTGCGCCATGAGCTACGACACCACCGAAGCCCCGATATCCGAACGGGTCCTGCCGGCCGCGCTGGAACGGGCGCGCGCCGAAGCGCGGGACCGCCATCTTCCCTATGCGGGCGGCGTGACGCCGATTGAGGCCTGGACGCTGGCGCAGAACGGCGATGCCGTGCTGGTGGACGTGCGCTCGGCGGAAGAACGTACGTTCGTGGGCCACATTCCGGGCACGGTCCATGTGCCATGGGCCACCGGCACGAGCCTGACGCGCAACCCTCGCTTCGTGCGGGAACTTGAAGCAAAGGTGGCCAGCGCCGGCGGTAAAGCGGCCGTCGTGCTGCTGCTGTGCCGCAGCGGCAAGCGATCTGCCCTGGCCGCCGAAGCCGCGGCCAAGGCCGGATTCTCCTCGGTCTTCAACGTGTTCGAGGGCTTCGAGGGTGAGCTCGACGCCAATCAGCATCGCGGCTTGAACGACGGCTGGCGGTATCGCGGGCTGCCCTGGATCCAGGACTGATATGGCCGTCTTCGATCTGGACGGCGTCGTCCGTGCGCTGGAAGGCATCCGCGCCGATTGGCGGACCTCTCAGCAGCGCACACGCGAGCCGGGCGAACGCGAATTCCCCTCGCGCGAAGCGCTGGCCGACATCTTCGACAAACTCAAGCGCGCGCTTTTCCCCATGCGCCTGGGGCCCGTGGACATGCGCCACGAGAGCGAGAACTTCTACGTGGGTTATACGCTGGACGCAGCCCTGCGCAGCCTGTTGGAACAGGCGCGGCTGGAATTGCGGCGCCATGCGCCCGACCATCCTGCGGTGGACGATCACGCAGCGTCGATTGTGCGCCGCTTTGCGGCCGCGCTGCCGGATGTGCGCCGGCTGCTGGACAGCGACGTGCTTGCCGCCTATCAAGGCGACCCCGCGGCGCGCAGCGTCGACGAGGTGCTGCTTTGCTATCCCGGTATCCACGCGCTGATCCATCACCGGCTGGCGCACCAGTTGTACTTGCTGGACCTGCCATTGCTGGCGCGTATCGCGGCAGAAATTGCCCATGGCGAGACGGGTATCGACATTCATCCCGGCGCGCAGATCGGCCCTGGCTGCTTCATCGACCATGGCACCGGCGTCGTGATCGGCGAAACGGCCCGCATCGGGCGGGGCGTGCGCATCTATCAAGCCGTGACGCTGGGCGCCAAGCGCTTTGTGACCGATGCCGACGGCAACCTGGAAAAAGGGGTGGCGCGCCATCCGATCGTGGAAGACGACGTGGTGATCTATGCCGGGGCGACGATCCTGGGCCGCGTCACCTTGGGGCAGGGCGCCGTCATCGGCGGCAACGTCTGGATCACGGACGACGTGGCCCCGGGCGCCACGGTCACGCAGGCCGGGCCGCGCAGTACGCAGCGCCCCCGCAGCCTTCCGGGCCCGGAGCAGGAGCGGGCCGCCTGATTCAACACAGGGCAGTACCTCATGAGGGCTTCGGCCCTTTCATTTTGCTTGTCTGAGTCGTTTTGCTTGTTTGTTTACTTCGGAGATTTCAATGAGTGCCACCGTAGGCGGGACCGTCGCATTGGGCGACAACGGCGCAAGGCAGTTGGCCAATGCGACCAAGACCGTACCCCAACTTGCCACCATCAGCCCGCGTTGGCTGACGCATTTGTTGCAATGGGTGCCGGTCGAAGCCGGCATCTACCGCCTGAACAAGGTCAAGAATCCCGAAAACATCAAAGTCACGTGCACCGCGCGCGAAGACGAGAACCAGTTGCCGCGCACCTTCGTGGATTATGAAGAGCACCCGCGCGAGTATTTCCTGAATGCGGTCAGCACTGTGCTGGACGTGCACACGCGTATTTCCGATCTGTACAGCAGCCCGCACGACCAGATCAAGGAACAGTTGCGTCTGACGATCGAAACCATCAAGGAGAACCAGGAAAGCGAACTGATCAACAACCCCGACTATGGCTTGTTGTCCCAGGTGACGGACGAGCAGCGCATTTTCCCGCTGACCGGCGCGCCCACGCCCGACGACCTGGACGAACTGCTGACCAAAGTCTGGAAGGAACCCGCCTTTTTCCTGACGCATCCGCTGGCGATTGCCGCCTTCGGCCGCGAAGCCACCCGGCGCGGCACGCCGCCGCCTACCGTCAGCCTGTTCGGTTCCCAGTTCATTACCTGGCGCGGCATCCCGCTGATTCCGTCCAACAAGGTGCCGGTGGCCGACGGCAAGACCAAGATCCTGCTGCTGCGCGTGGGCGACAAGCGGCAGGGCGTGGTCGGCCTGTACCAGCCTGGCTTGCCCGGCGAGCAAAGCCCCGGCCTGTCGGTGCGCTTCATGGGCATCAACAATCACGCCATCGCGTCGTATCTGATCTCGTTGTATTGCTCGCTGGCGATATTGGCGGATGATGCGCTGGCGGTGCTGGATGATGTCGAGATCGGCAAATATCACGACTATCCCGACACCTACAAGTAGGCCGCACGATGCCTATTGCCGATTCCTCTCCAAGTTTCGCCGCCCTGGGCGGCGGGGTGCCCGGCGCGCTTGAAGCGCCCATCGATCCTCGCGAACTCGCCCGATTGGCCAATGCCTTCTTCACGGCGCTGCCCGGGCAGGCTGTCGGGATCACCCCGCCGGCGCCCGTGCCGCCGGGCGTGCAGGCCCCGCTGAACGTCGCGCCGCCGGGATCGCCGCTGGCCAGCCCGGCGGGGGTGGGGCCAGGCGTGCCTGGCACGCCAATTCCGCAGGGCCATGCGCCGGGCGTCAACCTGGTGCCGGCATCGCCCGCGCAGTTGCCCTCGCTGGCGCATCGCGCGCCTGCGCTGCTGCCGCATGCGCAGGCGGGCAACGGCGTTCCGGACAACGTCGTGACGGCGGTGCCGGCGTACGAACCGCGCTTCGGTTCGGGTGTCACGGGCGTGGCGCCCCTGGCCGGGCGCGCCGCCCCGGGGCAGGTCGCTACCGTGCGCGAGGCGGCTTCCTACTATTTCCTGAATGCCGCGCATGGCCAACCCGCCGGGGACCCGGCGGGCCAGGAGAACGTGCTGGGCGGCACGCGGGTCAGTGACGAACTGGCCGGACTGTCCTTGCCGGGGTTGGACGCTGCCGGATCCGGCCCGGTCCCAGCCAGACCCACATTGCCGGCTGGGGAGCCCAGCTACTACTTCGTGGATGCGGTGGTGTTGCCCAGCGGTTATGTCACGCCGGCGCATCCCCAGGCGCGCACGGCGCCCAGCGTGGGGGCCGATGCGCATCCGCCTTTCGACGTGCACGCGGTGCGGCGTGATTTCCCCGTGCTGCAGGAGCGCGTCAACGGCCGCCCGCTGGTGTGGTTCGACAACGCCGCCACCACGCACAAGCCGCAAAGCGTCATCGACCGTATCTCGTACTTCTACGCCCACGAAAACTCCAACATCCACCGGGCGGCGCATGAACTGGCGGCGCGCGCCACCGACGCCTACGAAGGCGCGCGCGAGCGGGCCCGCCGCTTCATCAACGCGCCCGACGTGAACGAGGTGATCTTCGTGCGCGGCACGACCGAGGCGATCAACCTGGTGGCCAAGAGCTGGGGCGCGCAACATGTGGGCGAGGGCGACGAAATCATCGTGTCGAACCTTGAGCACCACGCCAACATCGTGCCCTGGCAGCAGTTGGCAGCCGCCAAAGGCGCACGCCTGCGTGTGATCCCGGTGGACGATTCCGGGCAGATCCTGCTGGATGAATACCAAAAGCTGCTCAATGACCGTACCCGCATTGTCTCTGTCACACAGGTGTCGAATGCGCTGGGCACGGTAACGCCCGTCAAGGAGATCGTGGACCTGGCGCATCGCGCGGGCGCGCGCGTGCTGGTCGATGGCGCGCAGTCGGTGTCGCATATGCGGGTGGACGTGCAGGCGCTGGGCGCGGACTTCTTCGTGTTCTCCGGCCACAAGATCTTCGGCCCGACGGGCATTGGCGTCGTCTGGGGCAAGCGCGAGGTGCTGGAAGACATGCCGCCCTGGCAAGGCGGCGGCAACATGATCGCCGACGTGACGTTCGAGAAGACGGTGTTCCAGCCGATTCCCAACAAGTTCGAGGCGGGCACGGGCAATATCGCGGATGCCGTCGGGCTAGGCGCGGCGCTGGACTACGTGACGCGATTGGGCATCGAGAACATCGGGCGCTACGAACATGACTTGTTGGTCTACGGCATGCGGGGGCTGAGCGCCATCAAGGGCGTGCGCCTGATCGGCACGGCGGCAGAGAAGGCCAGCGTCATGTCCTTCGTGCTGGACGGCTACAGCACCGAAGAGGTGGGGCATGCGCTGAACGAGGAGGGCATCGCCGTGCGCACTGGCCACCATTGCGCGCAGCCGATCCTGCGCCGGTTCGGCGTGGAAACGACCGTACGCCCGTCGCTGGCGTTCTACAACACGTACGACGAAATCGACCGCCTGCTGGAGGTGGTGCAGCGGCTGTCCTCGGTCAGGCGAAAGGCATAAGGGGGCAAGCATGAGCGTGCAACGTCAACTCAAGCTGGGCGCGTTCATGCGCCCCGTCAGCATCCACACGGGCGCCTGGCGCTACCCGGGCGCGCATCGCGACGCCAATTTCAACTTCGAGCACCTGAAGCGCTACGCCCAGACCCTGGAGCGGGCGCGCTTCGACGCCTTCTTCATGGCGGATCATCTGGCGCTGTTGAACATGCCGATCGATGCCTTGAAGCGCAGCCACACCGCGACGTCGTTCGAGCCCTTCACGCTGTTGTCGGCGCTTAGCCAGGCGACGCAGCATCTGGGGCTGGTGGCCACGGCATCCACCACCTTCGACGAACCCTTTCACGTGGCGCGACGCTTCGCGTCGCTGGACCATCTGAGCCAGGGCCGCGCCGGGTGGAACATCGTCACCACCTCTAATCCCGACGCTGCGCTGAACTTCGGCCGTACCCGTCAGCCCGACCACGCGGCCCGCTACGCCCGGGCCCGGGAGTTCTACGATGTGGTGACCGGCTTGTGGGACAGTTGGGCCGACGACGCCTTCATCCGCGACGCCGACAGCGGCGTGTATTTCGACCCCGCCCGGCTGCGGGTCCTGAATCACCAGGGCGAGCACCTGTCGGTGAAGGGGCCGCTGCACATCGCCAGGCCGGTGCAAGGCTGGCCGGTCATCGTGCAGGCGGGCGCGTCGGAACCCGGCAGGCAACTGGCCGCAGAGACGGCGGAAGTGGTGTTCGCGGCGCAGTCCACGCTGGAGGAGGGCAGGCGGTTCTACGCCGACGTCAAAGGCCGGATGGACAGACTGGGGCGGCATCGCGATCACCTGAAGATCCTGCCAGGCGTGCTCGTCGTGGTGGGTGAAACGGACCGCCAGGCGCGAGATATCCGCGCGCATCTGGACAGCCTTGTCCACTATGAAAGTGCCATTGCGTCGCTGTCCGTTGCATTGGGCTGCGATGCCTCGGCCTTTGACCCCGACGCGCGCTTGCCCCCGGTTCCCGAGACCAACGCCAGCAAGAGCGGTCGCGAGCGGGTGATCGCCCTGGCCGAACGCGAAGGGTTCACGGTGCGGCAATTGGCCCAGCGCCTGGGCGGCTACGGCGGCCTGGCCATGGTGGGCACGGCGCGCCACATCGCGGATCAAATGCAGGAATGGCTGGAGGCGGAAGGGGCTGACGGCTTCAATGTGATGTTCCCGTGGCTACCCGGTGGCCTGGACGCGTTTACCGAGCAGGTCGTGCCCGAGCTCCAGCGGCGCGGCATTTTCCGTCGCGAATACGAAGGCCGCACGCTGCGCGAGAACCTGGGCTTGCCACGCCCGGAAAACCGGCATTTTCCGCGCTGACCGTCACCACGTCCATGATGCTTATGGGCATTAGTTTCTGCCGGATTTCGAAATCCGAAGAATGTATTTAGGCGCGGCCGCGCCCTTGTTTAGAGTGGATCGCTTCACTTCGAATACAAGGATGCAGGGTAATGCAGCGCAGCGTAGCCAGTGTGATGAATCAAACCCGGGGCGCGCATGCGCCGCGGCGGGCCGCCGGCATCGGCGCGGCGCTCTGCGCGGCGGCATTTGCGCTGCTGGGCACCGCGGCGCACGGCGCCCAACCGCAATACGGCGGCATTCTCAAGGTCGCGCTGGAAGGGGACCCGCTTTGCGTTGACCCGCAGCAGCCCGGCAACAACACCGCGTTGAACATCGGCCGGCAGATCACAGACTCGTTGACGGATCAGGATCCCGAAACGGGCAACATCGTGCCGTGGCTGGCCACCAGCTGGAAATCTGAAGACGACAACCGCCGCTTCACCTTCGTGCTGCGCGACGGCGCGACATTCGCCGATGGCAGTCCGCTGGACGCCGATGCGGTCAAGGCCAACTTCGACGGCATCGTGAAGATGGGTGCGCGCGCCTCGCTAGCGTCGACCTACCTGGCCGGGCTGGACCGTATCGACACACCCGACCCGCGCACGGTCGTCATCGTCTTCAAGCAGCCCAACGACCAGTTCCTGCAGGCCACTTCGACGATGAGCATGGGCCTGCTGTCCAAGGCCACGCTGGCCAAGTCCTATGAGGAACGGTGCCAGGGGCAGGTGGTGGGATCCGGTCCGTTCACCTTGACGTCGTTCGTGCATAACCAGGCCGCCAAGCTGCAGCGCCGGGACGACTACGGCTGGCCGTCGTCGCTGGCCGCCCACAAAGACAAGGCATACCTGGAAGGCATCGAGTTCCGCATCATCCCGGAATCGGGAGTGCGCAACGGGAGCCTGTTGTCACGCCAGGTGGACGTCAGCACCAGTGTGCAGCCGCAGGATGAAAAGGTGCTGCTGGCCCAAGGTTTCCCGATCCTGGCGCGCAGCAATCCGGGGCTGGTCTACAGCTTCTTCCCGAATGAATCGCTGCCTTTGTGGGCGTCGCCGGCGGTGCGCCGCGCCATCGTCAAGGGCATCAACCGCCCCGAATTGCAGGCGATCCTGTCGCGCTATCAGCGCGCCGCCACGTCGGTGCTGGCCAAGACCACGCCGTCCTATGTCGACCAGTCGCAGGCCCTGGCCTATGACCCGAAAGGCGCGGCGAAGCTGCTGGAGGACGACGGCTGGGTGCTGGGCAAGGACGGCATCCGGGAAAAGAACGGCGAACGTCTGACCGTGCGGCTGGAATATTGGCAGGCGGTGACCTTCCTGGAACTGGTGCAGCAGCAACTGCGTGAGATCGGGGTGGACCTGCAACTGAAGAAGAGCGTGATCGGCCAAGTCAACGCCCAACGCGACACGGGCAAGATGCCGCTTCAGTTCTACAACCTGACCCGCGCCGACCCGGACATTCTGCGCACCGTGTTCCTGGCCAGCGGGCGCAACGTCAACTTCCGCCAGCCGGCCGAGGTGGACGAGGTGCTGGCCAAGTCGGCAGCCGCGCAGGACCCGGCAGAACGCCGCGCCCTGATCGCCCGCGCCGCCGAACTGCTGGTGGCAGATGGGCATGCGATTCCGCTGGTGGAACTGGCAACGGTTGGCGCCACTGGCAAGCACGTGCACGGCCTGCACTACGACGCCTCGTCGCGCCTGCAGTTCTACGACACCTGGTTGCAGAAATAAGGGGATCGCATGACCAAGACCGCGGCGCGTAGCGGCTGGCGCGACAGCAACGACGCCTGGCGCTACGCCTTCAGCCGGATCGTCCAATCGGCTTTCGTGCTGTGGGCCGCCTATACGGTTTCATTCGTGATCCTGTATATCCTGCCCAGCGATCCCGTCAGCATCATGTTGAACCAGGGCGACCAGAGCATGGTCGATCCCGCCCAGGTGGCGGCGCTTCGCGCGCAGTACCACCTGGACGAACCGCTGCTGGTGCAGTACGGCATCGCGCTCTGGCGGGCGCTTCGCCTGGATCTGGGCGTGTCGATCCAGACGGGGCAGTCGGTGGCCGCCATGCTGGCGCAGGCGGCGCCCGCCACGGCGGCCCTTGCCCTGTGCGCGCTGGCGGCCGCGCTCGTCCTCGGCTTGGGGCTGGCCTTGGCGGCCAGTTCAGCACGCAATGCGCGCCTGCGGTCGGCGCTGCAGGCGGCGCCGTCGCTGGGCGTCTGCCTGCCGACCTTCTGGGTGGGGTTGCTGTTGCTGCAGTGGTTGTCGTTCACCTTTCCGGTGTTTCCGGCGATGGGCAATGACGGCTGGCAGTCGTTGGTGCTGCCGGCCGCGACGCTGGCGCTGCCCACCGCGGCCACCGTGGCCCAAGTGCTGTCGCGGTCGCTGTCGGCCGTGTGGGGGCAGCCGTTCGTCGGCGCATTGCGGGTCAAGGGCCTGTCGCGCAGGCGCCTGCTGTTCACGCACGTGCTGCCCAACGCCACGATTCCCGTGTTGACGATGACGGGCGTGCTGATGGGCAACCTTCTGGCGGGGTCCGTCGTGACGGAAACGGTGTTCTCGCGCGAAGGCATCGGCCGGCTCGCGCAGGGTGCGGTAGCGGTCAAGGACATTCCCGTGGTGCAAGGCGTTGTGGTGTTGGCGGCCGCGGTTTTCGTGGCCGTCAATCTGGTGGTGGACCTGGCGTATCCCTTGCTGGACCCCCGCATCACCCGCAACCGGGCGAGGGCGCTGGCATGAATACGCAAGCCATTTCTAGAGAGTCGCTCGCCCGGCCGGGCAGGCTGCTGGCGGCGGCCTCTGCCCTGCGAGCCCGGCCCGTGCTGACGGTAAGCGTCGCGGTGATCCTGCTGGTGCTGGGCTGGGCCTTGTTTCCGCAGGCGTTCACGTCCGCCGACCCCTTGCGCGGCGTGCCGCAGGACGCATTGCTGCCGCCATCCGCCACGCATTGGTTCGGTACCGACCATCTGGGGCGCGACATCTATGCGCGCACCGTCCATGGAACGTCCACCTCCCTGCAGGCGACGTCGCTGGCGGTGTTGATCGCGCTGTTTCTGGGTGGCGCGATCGGGCTGCTGGCGGGATTCCTGGGCGGGAAGGTGGATGCCGTGCTGATGCGCGCCACCGATATCCTGATGGCCATTCCCACCTTGCTGCTATCCATGGCGATTGTGACGGTGCTGGGATTCGGCACGGTGCACATCGCTATTGCCGTCGGCCTGTCCTATGTGGCGACTTTTGGCCGGCTGATGCGCGGCGAAGTGCTGCGTTGGCGCAGCGCGGTGTTCGTTGAAGCTGCGGTGGCCTCTGGCGTGGGCATCCGCGGCATTCTGTTGCGCCACATCGCGCCGCATGCAGCGGGGCCTGTCCTGGCCCTGGCCGCGCTGGAGTTCGGCGCGGCCGTGCTGGCCGTGTCATCGCTCAGCTTCCTGGGGTTTGGTGCGCCGCCGCCCGCTCCCGAATGGGGGCTGCTGATTGCAGAGGGCCGCAACTATATCGCGGCGGCCTGGTGGTACACGACGATGCCGGGGCTGGTGGTGGCCACGGTGGTGTTGTCGGCGAACCAGATCGCCCGGTACGCCCAAGACCTGGGAGAATCGAAATGAGCGCGCAATCCCTCAACGACGTGCCTGACGTGCTGGCGTTACGCGAATTGAATGTCGCTTACCGGGATGGCGCCACCGGTGCCTGGCGCAATGCCGTCAACGATGTGTCCCTGGCCATCCAGCCCGGCGAAATCGTGGCGCTGGTCGGCGAGTCCGGCTCCGGAAAATCGACGACCGCGGCGGCGTTGATCGGCCTGCTGCCCGACAACGCCCGCCGGCTGGGTGGCAGCATTGCGCTGGAAGGGCACGAACTGGCAGACGCACCCGAGTCGGTCTGGCAGGGCCTGCGCGGACGGCGAATCGGATTTGTCCCACAGGACCCGGGCCTGTCGCTGGATCCGGTCAGACGGATCGGTAAGCAACTGGAAGAAGCGCTGACCGTCCACGGCGTGCCGCTCGCCGAGGCGAGGCGCCGGGTGCCCGGCATCCTGGCCGATGTGGGGCTGAGCGACGTGGAGCGGGTGGCGCGCAGCTTCCCGCACGAACTGTCGGGCGGCATGCGCCAGCGCGTGCTGATCGGCATGGCCGTGGCGCACGAACCCGCGCTGATCATCGCCGACGAACCGACCAGCGCGCTGGACGTGACCGTGCAGCGGCAAGTGCTCGACCATCTGGAAGCGCTGGTGCGGCGCAAGGGCATCGCGGTCCTGTTGATCACGCACGACCTGGGCGTGGCGTTCGACCGTGCGGACCGGGTGGTGGTGATGCAAGGCGGGCGCATCGTCGAAGCCGGCGCCGCGCGTCAATTGCGCGACCATCCCCGGCACACCTACACGCGCACGTTGCTGGCGGCAGCGCCCGGGCTGACGCGTGACGGATTCCACTTCCAAGGAGCGCGTCCCCCCGTGCAGGCGCCGTTATTGGTCGTGGAAGGCTTGCAGAAGCGCTTCGGCAACGTGCTGGCGGTCGACGGCGTGTCGTTTCATGTGCCCCGTCATGGCACGACCAGCCTGGTGGGCGAATCTGGTTCCGGCAAGTCGACCACGTCGCGGATGGCGTTGTGCCTGGAACGGCCCACGGCCGGCCGCGTCTTGTTCGACGGCCGCGACGTGACCCGGTTGACGCGCAGCCAGTTGCAGGATTTTCGCCGGCGCGTGCAGGTGGTCTATCAGAACCCGTATGCGTCGCTGAATCCGCGGTTCACGCTGGAAGCGATCATCACCGAACCCTTGCGCGCCTTCGGCCTGGGCAATGGAGCCTCGCGCCGCGCGCGCGCCGCCGAACTGCTCCAGGCCGTGGAGCTTAACCCCGATCTGCTGGACAGCCGGCCGGCGCGTTTGTCCGGTGGCCAGCGCCAGCGCGTGGCAATCGCCCGCGCGCTCGCCATCGAGCCCGAGCTGCTGGTGCTGGACGAACCTGTGTCGGCGCTGGACGTGTCGGTGCAGGCGCGCATCCTGGCGCTGCTGCAGCGTTTGCAAGCGGAGTTGGGCGTCAGCTATCTGTTCGTATCCCATGACCTGGCGGTCGTCAGGCAGATTTCGGATCACGTGGTCGTGCTGCGGCGCGGCCAGGTGGCCGAACAGGGGCCGGTCGAGCAGGTTTTCGAAGCCCCCCGCCATCCCTATACGCAGGCCTTGCTTGGCGATACCCCGGGCGGACGCCATGCGCGGGCCGCCGCCGCGCCTGCGCCCTTGACCCTAGACCTGGCGGCATAAGGCCGCGACACCATGACCGACCCCTTACTGTTTCCCATTGGATTGGCCCTGAACGGCATTGCGCATGCGCCGCAGGACGACGCATCCGCTCGCCGCACCGAGGCGCGCTGGCTGGACGCGCTGCGGCGCGCCGATGATGCGGGCCTGGATTTCGCCACCTTCGAAGACCGCTGGGCACGCGGTAGCGCCTCCGGCCAGAGTCCCTTGGATGCCACCTTGCTGCTGTCGCGCGCCGGCCCCGCCACGCGCCGCATCGGCCTGATCCCATCGGTGGCCGTCAGCACCAACGAACCCTTCCACATCTCGACAGCCATCGCCACGCTGGATTACGTAACGCGGGGCCGCGCGGGATTGTTGCCGCAAGTACCTGCCGAATCCGATGTCGAGGCGGCGCTGGCGCACGCGGGCAGCCGCATCTACGGCCTGCCTGACGAACGCGACGGCCTGTACCGCGACGCGGCCGACGCCCTGGATGCCGTGCGCCGCCTGTGGGATAGCTGGGAAGAGGGCGCCATCATCCGCGACGTGGACACCGGCCGCTTTGTGGACCGCGACAAGCTGCACTATGTGGATGTGGATGCCGCGACCTTTGCCATCAAGGGACCTTCGATCGTGCCCCGCCCGCCCCAGGGGCAGCCGCCCGTAGCCGTGGCCTGGCGCGAAGCCCGCGATCTGGAATGGGCGGCGGCCCATGCCGATATCGTTTTCGTGCCGCCTCCCCAAGGTGAAGCGGACTGGGCGCCCGTGCGCCAGATCCTCGCTGCGGCGCAAGAACAGGGCGGTCGCAGCCTGGCGCCGCTGCGTTACTACGCGGACGTGGCCGTGGCGTTCGGTGGCGATGGCCCTCTGGCCGATGCCCAGGGCGTAGCGGCCCATACGGGCACGGCGCAAGCGTTGGCGGAACGCATTCAGCACTGGCGCGCACTGGGTTTTTCGGGCGTGCGCCTGCATCCGCAAGACCTGGACCGGGACCTGGATGGGGTGATCCGCGAGCTGCTCCCCCTGTTACGCGGGCCGGGATCGCCCGCGGCGCCCACGCCCGAAGCCGGGCAGCGACCCCTTTCCTTGCGTAGCCGCCTGGGGCTGGCGGAAGCAAGCAACCGTTATGCAGCCCTGGCAGGGCACGGAGGCCGTTAACCATGGCACAGAAGCAAGTGATCCTGGGCGCGCATTTTCCCGGCGTCAACAACATGACGGTCTGGAGCGACCCGCAGGCGGGCAGCCAGATCGAATTCGCCTCCTTTGAACGCTTTGCGCGCGCCGCCGAACGCGGCAAGCTGGACTTCGTGTTCCTGGCGGAAGGCCTGCGCCTGCGCGAGCAGCGCGGCAAGCTGCACGACCTGGACGTGGTCGGGCGCCCGAACACGCTGGTCGTGCTGGCGGCGCTGGCCGCGGTGACCGAACGGATCGGCCTGGCCGGCACGCTCAACGCCACCTTCAATGAACCCTACAACCTGGCGCGCCAGCTGGCCACGCTGGACCATGTGTCGGGCGGCCGGTCCGCCTGGAACGTGGTGACGTCGCCCGGCGCCTTTACGGGCGAGAACTTCCGGCGCGGCGCCTACCTGCCGCATGACCAGCGCTACGAGCGCGCCCGCGAATTCGTCGAGCTGGCCCGGCATTTGTGGAGCGGCGGCGACGACGGCCAAGGCAGCTTCGATTACCAGGGCCGGCAGTTCACGGTCCGCGGCCGCCTGGACGTGCCGCCGCTACCCCAAGGGCACCCGATCATCATCCAGGCCGGCGATTCGACGCAGGGCAGGGAGTTCGCCGCCCGCAGCGCGGATGCGATCTTCACCCGCCACGGATCGCTTGCCGAGGGGCAGGCGTTCTATGCCGACGTCAAAGCGCGGCTGCCCAAGTACGGCCGCGCCGAGCACGACCTGAAGATCCTGCCCGGCGTGGGGTTCGTGCTGGGCGATACGCCGGAAGAGGCCGCCGAACGCCACGCCGAGGTTCGACGCCAGCAGGTCAGCCCGCAAACCGCCATCGTGTTGCTGGAACAGTTGTGGAACCGCGACCTGTCCGGTTTCGACCCGGACGGCCCGTTGCCGGATTTCGACCCCGACGTCTCGGCCACGACCGTGGCAAAGGGCCGCACCCGCCAGCACGACGACACGCTGGCCACGGCACGCCAATGGCGCGAACTGTCCCGCCGTGAAAACCTGGGCATCCGCGACCTGATCATCAAAGTCACGGGGCGCCAACAGTTCGTTGGAACGCCCGCCCAGGTGGCCGAAGACATGAACCGCTATGTGCAGCAGAACGCGTCGGACGGCTTTATCCTGGTGCCGCACCTGATTCCCAGCGGCATCGAGGAATTCGTGGAGCGGGTCGTGCCGCTGCTGCAGGAGCGCGGCGTCTTCCGCCAGGAATATGCCGGCAGCACGTTGCGCGAGCACCTGGGCCTGTCGGCTGCACGCCATGAACCGGTTACCGAGCGCGACGTGGCGGCAGCCGCCGCCGAGGCGGTCGCATCATGAGCCGCCATCCCCGAGTACCCCTGTCGGTGCTGGACCTGGCGCCGATTTCCACGGGGTCCGATGTTCGCCAGGCCCTGGCCAATACCGTGGATCTGGCGCGCCGTGCCGAACAGGCCGGCTACCGCCGCTATTGGCTGGCCGAACATCATCTGTCTGACGGGCTGGCCAGTTCGGCCACGCCCGTGCTGATCGGCCAGGTCGCGGCGGCGACCTCGCGCTTACGCGTCGGGTCGGGCGCCACGCTGCTCGGCTATCACACGCCGCTGGCGGTGGCCGAGGCTTACGGCACATTGGATGCGCTGCACCCAGGGCGCATCGACCTGGGCTTGGGCCGCGGATTGGCGGCGGGCCGGCGGGCGGCGTCCGCCAGTGCCGCGGCGCCCCAGCCGTCGCCAGGGCCCCGCACGGTGAAGGGTCTGCTGATTCCTGCGCCGCCGGTGTCGCGGCCGCGACGCTCGGCGCGCGGCGTCGCGCGTGAGGCGATTCTCTTGCAGCCGCACGCGCAGCCCTTGCCGTTCGAGCAAGCCGTGGACGCCTTGTTCGGGCTGCTGGCCGGCACTTACACGCTGGACGACGGCAGCCGCGTCCACGCGACGCCGGGCGCTGGCGCCGCGCTGGAAACCTGGGTGCTGGGGTCGTCGGCCGGTGAAAGCGCGCAGTTGGCAGGCAGGCTCGGGTTGCCGTTCGCCGTGAATTACCACGTCAGCCCGGCTACGGCGCTGGATGCCGTGGACGCCTACCGCCGCGCGTTCGTGCCGTCGGCCACGCTTGCCCGGCCGTACCTGATGATCTCGGCCGATGTGGTTGTGGGACGCGACCTGGCCGATGCGCAACGCATCGCCCGGCCTTATGGCGCCTGGGTGCAGGGCATCCGGCGGGGCGAGGGCGCCACGCGCTACCTGTCGCCGGAAGAGGCCGAGGCCATCGTGCTGGAGGACGACCTGGTGCAGGACCGGGTCAGCACGCAGTTTGTCGGCGATGCGAATGCGGTCGTCAAGGGCTTGGAGACCCTGGTCCGGGCCACCGAAGCCGATGAGTTGATCGTCACCACCAATGCGCACCGGCACGAAGACCGCGTGCAGTCGCACGAATGGCTGGCGCAGGCGTGGTTGGCAGCCTAGTGCGCCGCCTGCGCCACGATCTGGACGGTGACCGGCGCACCGCGCGATACGGACCCATAAATCGGGCAGATGCGCAGGTACTCGCCCACCAGCGCGTTCGCCTGCGCGTCGTCCACGCCGGTCAGCGTGAATGCCAAATGCACGTGGGCATAGTGGCCGGGCTGCGCCTCGTCCGCTTCGGAGTCGCCCGTGACGACCACGCGCGATAAGGTCAAGCCCTGTTCCCGCGCGCTGGATTCGATCACGGCGTGTGCGCAGGTCGCCAAGGCGGCCAGCAGCAATTCGCCGGCCAGCCAGGCTTCGCCCGGTCCGCCGCGCGAGGCGGTGGCGTCGGCGACCAGATGCTGATCGCGTGCGGACAGCAGGTAACGGCCGTTCTGGCCGATGGTGGTGCTGGTAATGCTGGGCATGATTGGGGCCGCCTTGATGAGTCGGGTAGGGGAGGGTCAGGCCGCCGGGCGCGACAGGTTCAGATGGTCGCGCAGCGTCGTGCCGCCGTATTCGGTGCGGAACAGCCCGCGCCGCTGCAATTCGGGAATGGCCAGACGGACGAAGTCTTCGATGCTGCCGGGCACATAGGGCGCCTGGATCATGAAGCCGTCGCACGCGTCGGCGCGGAACCATTGCTCCATACGGTCGGTGACCGTCTCCGCGTCACCGATGAAGTCGCGCAAGGTGCCCACGCCATAACGATGACCCAGTTGCGACAGGCTGAGGTTCTGCTTGCGCGTCAGTTCCGCCACTTCCTTGTAGTGCCCTTGCACGCCCGGCACGTCCATGTCGGGCAGCACTTCGTCCTGCGGGAACTGCGCCAGGTCGATGTCCAGGTGATACGACAGCGTCGACAGTCCGGCTTGCGGGGTGGCCAGGCCGTTCAGCAGCGCATCGGTCGCCTCCGCCGCCGCAGCGGTTTCGCCCACGATCGGCACGATGCCCGGCAGGATCTTCAGCGTGGCGGGGTCGCGGCCATGGGATGCGGCGCGTCCCTTCATCTCTTGATAGAACGCCTGCGCCGATTCCAGCGACGAATGGTTGACGAAGATCACGTCGGCCCATTTGGCGGCGAAGTCGCGGCCGCGGCCCGAGGCGCCCGCCTGGATGAACACCGGGCGGCCCTGCGGCGGCCGGCTGACATTCAACGGCCCCTGGACGCGGAAGTAGCGTCCTTCGTGGTTGATCGCCTGCACCTTGGTCGGGTCGGCGAACAGCGGTGCGTCTTTGTCGCGCACCACGGCGCCGTCCTGCCAGCTGTCCCACAGGCGGCAGGCGATCTCGACGAACTCGTCCGCGCGGTCATAGCGTTCTTCGCGCGACAACTGGTCGTCGCGTCCGAAATTGGCGGCCTCTGCCTGCTGGAACGACGTGACGATGTTCCAGGCCGTGCGGCCCGCGCTCATGTGGTCCAGCGTGGCCAGCGAACGGGCCACCGCGAACGGTTCGAAGTACGACGTGGAAATGGTGCTGGCCAGGCCCAGGTGCCGTGTGGCCGCGGCCACCGTGGCCAGCACGATCTGGGGTTCCAGCCGTAAGGCGCCCAGCGCGCCGTAGCGCAACTGGCTGTCCATGCTGCCTTCGTGGCGTTGCGGTACGGCCAGGATGTCGGCCAGGAACAGCAGGTCGAACTTGCCGGCTTCCAGCAGGCGGCCCAGATTGGCGTAGTACTGCGGCGACAGGATGTCGGTGTCGGCTTGCGGGTGGCGCCAGCCGCCATGGTTGCCCGAAACCGGGCCGGCCTGGACGAAGGCGGCCAGATGCATCTGGCCTTGTGATTGGTATTGGGACATGACGGGGGACGGCGCTTGTCGCGCGAGGGATAGGAAGAGGGTTCAGCCCAAAAATTATAGGGATGAAAGCTATGCCGCACGGCTATTAGCGAATAACGCACGAGTCTTTGCGCAGGCCTGCGCCAGCGGCCACAATTCCCGGTTCCGCAGCGGTTTCTCGTTGCGCCATGTCATGATCAAGCAGACTTCCATGTTCAAATTTCTACGCCATGCGCTGGCCGCCAGCCTGGTGCTGTGCGCCGCCTCGGCCCACGGCGAAACCATCAAGCTGGGCACCATTCTTTCCACCACCGGCCCTGCGGCGTTCCTTGGCGAGGACATGAAGGACGGGATGCGGATCGCCATCGACGAGATCAACGCCGGCGGCGGCATCAACGGCAAGCAGATCGATTGGGTGTTCTACGACGCCGAAAGTCAGACCGCCAAGGCACTGGCCGCCACGCGCCGGCTGCTGTCTCAAGACAAGGTCGACATCCTGGTGGGCGGCGGCAACATGAGCGGCATTGCTCAGGCCATGGTGCCGCTGGCGCAGCAGGCGCGCACGCCGTTCATCTCGACCGAAGGCGCGGCCACCATCGCCAGTCCGGCCAAGGAACGCGAATGGGTCTTCAAGAGCACGGTGGACGACAGCCAGGTCTTCGCCCGCCTGGCCGACTACTTCAAGAAGAACGGCATCACGCGCATCACGTTGCTGCATGACACCAGCGGCTTTGGCCAAGCCGCCGCCGATGCGCTGCGCGCGTTCGCGCCGGGCCAGAACCTGCAGGTCAACTACGAGGCCTTCGCGCCGTCCGACACCGATCTGACGCCGCAGCTCACGCGCATCCGCGCAAGCGACACCCAAGCCATCGTCTGCTGGACGGTGACGCCCGCCGGCGTGATCTTCATGCGACAGGCCAAGCAACTGGGCCTTGGCGACCGCAAGTTGATCCACAGCTACGGCTTCGTGTCGCAGCGCTATATGGAACTGGCCGGTGCCGACGCCGACGACGTGCTGCTGGTGTCGGTGAAGTTCCCCGTGGGCGCAGACCTGCCGGATGACGACCCCTTGAAAGCCCGCATCGCCGCGCTGACCGAGAAATTCCAGGCGAAGTTCAAGCGCGCGCCCAACCAGTTCGTGGCGCAGACCTATGACGCCGTCTGGCTGGCCGCGGGCGCGCTGGCCAAAGGCCCCGAGAAAGACCGCGTGCGCGCCGCCCTGGAAGGCACGCGCCACTACGAAGGCGTGGGTGGCGTGTTCAACTTTTCGGCCGACAGCCATTCGGGCCTGGCCAAGAGCGACATCGTGCTGATCAACTGGAAGGACGGGCGCTTCCGCTTGGCCGACTACCGGTAAGCGCGCGGCATGCTGGACGCTCAATTCATACAGTTGCTGCTGGCGGGCCTGGGCACGGGCGGCATCTACGCGATGATCGCGGTGGGCTTCAACATCATCTTCAAGAGCACCGGCGCGCTGAACTTCGCGCAGGGCGAATGGGTGATGATGGGCGGGCTGTTCGCCGCCGTGGCCGTGTCAGAGATGCCGGTGTGGCAAGCCTGCCTGCTGGCCACCGCCGCCGTGACCCTGGTGGGATGGCTGTCGGACCGCATCGTCATCCGGCCCTTGCGCAACCATGCGCCGCTGACGCTCACGCTGGTGTCGGTAGGCCTGGCCATCGCCAGCAAGAGCTTGGTGATGCTGACCTTGGGCAAGAATCCGCAGGGCTATCCCGGCCTGTCGGGGGCCCGCAAGTTCGAGGTGCTGGGCGCGCACGTGGACGCACAGACCCTGTGGATCCTGGCCATCACGGTCGTGCTCATGCTTCTGACGCATGTGTTTTTCGCGCACACGCGGTATGGCACGGCCCTGCGCGCCGCCTGCGCCAACCCCGAGGCGGCCGCCTTGGTCGGCATCAGCCACCGGGGCGCGATCGCCGCGTCCTTTGCGTTGGCAGCGCTGTATGGCGGCCTGGCTGGCGCCATCATCACGCCCATGACGCTGATGTCCTACGACAGCGGCGCGATGCTGGGCTTCAAGGCCTTCAGCGCCGCCATGCTGGGCGGGCTGGGGAACCTTTATGGCGCCTTGTTGGGCGGCCTGTTGCTGGGCGTGCTGGAAACGTCCATCGGCGGCTACCTGACCACGCAATTCAAGGATGGCGTGGCCTTCCTGGTGCTGCTCCTGATTCTGACCGTACGCCCGCATGGGATATTGGGCCGTCCCGATGTTGTCAAAGTTTAAAGGGCGTTCCAAGACGCCCGCAGTGGCGCGGTCCGCGGGCGCCAGCCTGCGCGTGCTGGGGTTGACCTGGCTGATCCTGGCGGTGTGGCCGCTGCTGGCGCCCAACGATTACCTGGTCAGCCTGGGCGGCACGTTCTTCATCAACCTGCTGCTTGTCCTGAGCCTGAACCTGCTGGTGGGTTATGCGGGCCAGGTGTCGTTGGCACACGCCGGATTCTTCGGCCTGGGCGCCTACACAAGCGGCGTGCTGTCGGCCAGCCTGGGTTGGAGCCCCTGGGCCGGGCTGGCGGCGGCCCCCGTGCTGTGCGCCTTGGTGGCCTTGTTCGTCGGCATTCCGACCTTGCGCCTGCGCGGCCATTACCTGGCGATGGCCACCTTGGGCCTGAACGCCATCCTTTCGGTGCTGTTCGTGGGGCTGGTCGGCATCACCGGCGGGCCCAACGGCCTGATCGGCGTGCCGTCGTTCACGCTGGCCGGCTGGGACCTTGGCGTGCCCGCCGCCTTCTTCTTCCTGGCGTGGACCGTGGCGGGGCTGGCGATGCTGGGCTTGCGCAACCTGGTCCAGGCGCGGGCGGGCCGCGGCCTGCGCGCGCTGGCGGCCAGCGATATCGCGGCTGCGTGCATGGGCGTGCCCGTGCTGCGCTACAAGCTGACGGTATTTGCGCTGAGCGCGGCGCTGGCCGGTGTGGCGGGCTCGCTGTACGTGCACCAGAACAACTACGCTTCCCCCGAAACGTTCTCTTTCTTCAATTCGGTGCTGCTGCTGGTCATGGCCGCCATTGGCGGGCTGGGCCGCTACTGGGGCGGATTCCTGGGCGCCTTGCTGTTTACGGCGCTGCCCGAACTCATGCGCAGCATCCACGACGCCGAACTGCTGGTCTTTGGCGTGGCGATGATCGTGGTCGTCGGTTATCTGCCGGCCGGCTTGGCCGGGCTGCTGGACAACCGGATCAAGCGGCGGGGAGGGCAGCCATGAACGCCTTGCTACATGCCCAAGGGATCAACCTGGCGTTTGGCGGCTTGCAGGCCCTGGACGACGTTGCGCTATCCGTCCTGCCCGGAGAGATCCATTCCGTGATCGGCCCCAACGGCGCCGGCAAGTCCACGCTCTTCAACGTGCTGACCGGGGTGGCGCGGCCGGACGCCGGCGCCATCACGTTCGACGGTGAACGCATCGAACGCCTGCCGCCGCACCTGCGGGTGTTGCGCGGTATGGCCCGGACGTTCCAGAACCTGCAGATCTTTCCGGAACTGTCGGTGCTTGAGAACGTGCTGGTCGGTCGCCATGCCCGCACGCGTAGCGGCTTTTTGCAAGGGATACTGGGTACCACGGCCGTGCGGCGTGAACGCGAATCCGATATCGATATCGCCCACGCCAGACTGGCCGAGCTGGGCCTGGATAAGCGCGCGGCCCAATTGGCGGGCAGCCTCAGCTACGGCGACGCCAAACTGATGGAAATCGCGCGCGCCATGGCGTCGGAACCCCGCCTGCTGTTGCTGGACGAGCCCATGGCCGGCTTGCCGGCGGAAGCCGTCGCCCGGGTTGTCGAGGCCACGCGCGCCTTGAACCGCCAGGGCGTCGCCGTGTTGCTGGTGGAACATAACGTGCGAGTCGTGATGGAACTGTCGCACCGGATCCTGGTGCTGAACAACGGCCGCCGCATCAGCGCCGGCACGCCTGCCGAGGTCCGTCAGGACCCTGCGGTGATCGAAGCCTATTTGGGGGTGGCGACCGATGCCGCTTGAAGTACGAGGCCTGACCGCCGACATCGGCGCCGTGCGGATTCTGCAAGGCCTGGACCTGGACGTGGCCGAGGGCGAGGCGGTTGCGCTGATCGGTAGCAACGGCGCGGGCAAGTCCACGCTGATGCGTTCCGTGGCCGGCCTGTTGCGCCCCATCGGCGGGTCGGTCCGCTACGGTGGCGCCGACCTCGGCCGCCTGAGCGCCGACAAAGTGGTGCGCCTGGGACTGGCGCTGGTGCCCGAAGGGCGCCAGATATTCGCCCCGCTGACCGTGCGCGAGAACCTGCTGATGGGCGCCTACGCCAAACGCGAAGGCCCGCGTGAACTGGAGCGCGTGCTGGCCGTGTTTCCGAAACTGGCGGCCAGGCTGCAGCAACTGGGCGGCACCTTGTCAGGCGGCGAACAGCAGATGCTGGCGATCGGCCGCGCCCTGATGAGCGCGCCGCGCCTGTTGTTGCTGGACGAGCCGTCCCTGGGGCTGGCGCCCAAGGTCGTTGCCGAGATCTTCGAGGTGATCGGCCAACTGGTGGCCAGCGGCACCTCGGTGCTGCTGGCCGAACAGAACGCCGCCATGGCGCTGCGTGTGGCAGGCAGGGGTTACGTGCTGCGCGAAGGCAACATCGTCCTGTCGGGCAGCGCGCGGGCGCTGGCGGACGACCCTTCGGTGCAGCAGGCGTATCTGGGCATCTAAGCAAACGGGCCGATGCCCGGCCCGATTCACTTACTGCGGTTTGAGGCCGGCGGACTGCACGATCGGGGCCAGACGCCGCAAATCGGATTCCAGCGCCGACTTCAACGCGGCAGGACTGCCGCCCATCACCGCGGCGCCATCCCGTTCGATTTCGGCCTTGACCTCGGGGCGGCCCAACACGTCGTTCAGCGCCTTGTTCAGTTCGTTGATGGTCCGGTCCGGGGTGCCGGCCGGTGCGATGACGCCATACCAACTGACGTGCTGATAGCCGGGGTAGCCGGCCTCTGCGACGGTCGGGATATCCGGCAAGACCTTCACGCGCTCGGCCGAGGTGACCGCCAATCCTCGCACTTTTCCGCCCTCGATGTATCCCCGCATCGTCACGCTGGTGCCGACCCAGGCCGATAGGCGGCCGCCCAGCATGTCGGGCAGGCCTTGGGCAATGCCGCGATAGGGAATCAGGTTCAGGCTCGACTTCGAACGGGCTTCCAGGTCCAGCATGGCGATCTGGATATTCGTGGTGGGATAACCAATGCTGACGTCGCCCGGTTTGGCTTGCGCCTGACCAACGAAATCCCCCAGCGTGGCAGGTCCGTTTTCGGCGACCGCGACGATATAGGGCGTCGACAGGACCAGGCCGACCGGCTTGAAATCCTTCAGCGGGTCATAGGGCAGGCTCTTGTAGATGAGCGGGTTCACGGCGATATGGTCGACCAGCGTCAAACCCAGCACGCGTCCGTCGGGTTCGGCGCGCGCCACCGTCTGCAGCGCAATGTTGCCGTTGGCGCCGCCCTGGTTCTCCACCACGATGTCCGTGCCCAGCGCCTTGCCCAGCGGGCCGGCCAGCAACCGGCCCAGGCGGTCTCCGCCGCCGCCGGGCGGAAACGGGACGATCAGCCGCATCGGCTTTCCCGAAAACGTCGATTCGGCATGCGTTGCGGATGGCGCCACGCTTAACGCGACGGCGCACGAAATCAGCGCCAGCCCGCTGGCGCATAGACGGCGGAACGTGAACAGGCTCATGCTTGTCTCCTTGGATCCGCGCCGGGTGGCAGCGGAAGGCTTCTTGAAGAAGCTCGAATGGGCAAATCAATGGTGTGCGTGCGGCCGGCCATGGGCGGCCGCACGCATGGCTTATCGGTGGGCGTCGCTGCCCAGCAAGGCCTCGCGGAACCGGCTCCTCAAGTAGGGCCCGTCGCGTGGGGGAAGGGCGGTCGGTTGCGGCGCGGTGCTGACCTTGATGGCGGCCAGGACGGGCCGCGGGGCATGCAGGATGTCCTCGGCGGCGGCCTCAAGTTCAGCCTCCGTCCGCACCAGCAGCGCCGTTTCGAAACCGCAGGCTTTGGCCACTGCGGCGATGTCCACGCCGCGCCCGGCGTGGGCGGGCTGCATGCCGGTCTCGGCGTAGTGTTCGTTGTCCACCACGACCACGCTCAGGTTCGGAACGGCGTGCACCGCTACCGTAGCTAGCGATCCCAGGCCCATCATCATTTCGCCATCGCCGACAAAAACGATGACGCGGTTCGTGGGGCGGGCTTGCGCCAACCCCAGGCCCACCATCACGGCCCCGCCCATTGCGCCCCATAGGTAGAAATTGCGGGGGCAATCACCGGCGGCCGCCAGGTCGAAGGTGGGATTGCCCAGGCTCGAGATCGCCAGCGCGTCGCCGCGGTCGCGCAGAAGCCGCGATACCACTGCCCGCCGGTTCAACATCGCGGTGTTGTGCTCTTTCATGGATGTGCGCTCACTTGTTGAAGTTCTTGGTGCCGATGACGCGTTGGCCGATCAGCACGGCGACGCTGCGTCCCGTCTGGTAGGCAAAGCGCGCGCCGGCGTCGACATTGACGGCGATCTCTTCCGCCTGGTCGGCGCGATACACATAAACGCCCGAATCTTCCAGCACGGCCTGGGTCGATTTGCCCATGGCAATTTGCCAGGGATTGAACTCGCCCCATTCGCCGCGCATGGTCACGATCATGAAGAGCGGCATGCGGGCTTCATGCTGCAGGGACAGCATGTTGATGCAGTTGCCGACACCGCTTGATTGCAGCAGAAGCACGGCGCGGTCCCCGCCCAACCACGCGCCCGCAGACATGGCCACGCCTTCTTCTTCGGTGGTGAGCGATACCGAGTGCATCTCGGGATCGCCCTCGCAAAGGCGGATGAGTGCGCTATGGCCCGCATCCGGGACATAGGAAACTTGTCGCACATCGAGCGACTTGAAGACTTCATAGATTTGCTGGGGCCAATCTGGATGTGACATTCCGATCTCAACTAACAGAGTGATTGGGGGTGGGACGCGTCGACGGCGAGCGCCTCATGACAATCATGGTGGATCTGATAGCTTGAATAAAGGGAATAAATATCCTGCCCAGCAGTCTGTTTAGGAATGCTTTACGACAGACTTTCGCGGCCGGCGCACGGTAGCGCGGCGCTTAGGGTTGGACGGCTAGCGGGCTTCGACCGTGAAGTCGCAGCATTCCTGGGCCAGGGCGGCCAAGGCCTGCGTGACCGCGGACACGGGTTCCTTGCGGTAAAGCGCGAAGTACCGGGCGCTGGGCGGGGGGACCTCCGTGCGCAATACCGCCAGGCGGCCGTCGCGCAGATGATGGGCAAAATAGCCCGCGGGAAGGCACACGACGCCAAGTCCCGCGACAGCCAGGCCGGCGATGGCGATCAGGTTGTCGATCGCCAGCGAATTCGAATGGGACATGCGTTGCTGTAGCCAGTTTTCGCACAACACGCTGATCACCGATTCGCTCGACTGGCCCAGAATCGCCATCTTGCCGATCTCTTCAATGTTGAAGCACCGGGTCTGGTCAAAGGTATTCGGGTTGCCCATCCATTGGAACTCGACCAGCGACAGCGGCAACGCGTCCAGGTCCGGGTGCAGGTACATTTCGGGCAGGAACGCCAGATCGATTTCGCCGGCCAGCAGCAGGCGCTGCAACCGTCCGCTCAGGTCCAGGCGCGGTTGCAGCTGCAGGGAAGGGTAGCGGGCGCGGGTCTGGCGGATCAACGACGAAATCCAGGTCATCGCCGTCATCTCGGTGATGCCGATCCTGACCGTTCCCGTCATGGTCGGATTGCCCGCCAGCTGCACCAGGATGGAATCCCGCTGTTGCAGCATGTTCTTGGCATAGTCATAGATGCTTTGCGCACGGTCGGTCAACACGAGCCGGTGGCCGACGCGATCGAACAGCGCGATTTCGAACGTGCTCTCGATCTCCTGGATGCGCTTGGTGATGGCGGACTGGGTAGTGTGAAGCCGCTCCGCGGCAGCCGTGAACGTGCCAAGCTTGACCGTCCAGTAGAACGCCTCTACCTGCTTTATCGTGATCACGGTTGTCGCATGCCTGAAGGGGAAGGGAAGGGAATCCGTCGGGGTGGGTGGAGCGTGCCGGTGCGCCTAGAGTCTTCGGTTGTCGCGGAACCATGCAACGACCGCATCCACCATCGGATGGTGGCGATTGCCATTCCAGGCCAACGCCGCCGTCACCACCATCACTTTCTCTTTCAGCGGCCGTACCACGACATTCTCGGGCGCCAGCTTGCGCATGGATGCCGGCACCAGGGCCACGCCCTGACCGCAGCTCACATAGGCAATCTGGGACGTGACGGACCTTACCTCATGCAGGATGCGCGGCGCAAAGCCGTGCGACCGGCATACGGCGGTGAGCATGTCGAAATAGTCCGGACTGACCTGGCGCGCGGACATTACCAACTGTTCGGCCGCCAGCGATCGCAAGGGTATGCGCGGCTGCTCGGCTAGCGGGTGGCCCGCAGGCAGTGCGACGGCGAGCCGATCTTCGGTCAAGGGCAGGGTAGCGATGCCGCTGCCGATCTTGCCATCAATTCGGACAAACGCCATATCCAGTTCGCCGGCCTCAAGCTGCGGCACGGCTTCCACACTGTCAATTTCACGCACGAAGACGGTGAGCTGCGGATGCGTCTGGCGCAAGTGGTTCAGCAGCGGCGGAACCGTCTCCAGCATGGCCGACGTGATGGCGCCGACATGCAACACGCCCGACTGGCCGGCCGCGACTTCCCGCACCACGCGTTCCAATTGCTCGACCTGGCCTGCGAACTGGCGGATCGCGGGCAAAAGGGCGGCGCCCGCTGCGCTAAGGCGCGTGCCTTGCCGCGACCGCTCGAACAGGCGCAGCTTGAGCGATTGCTCCAGCACCTTGATCTGTTCAGTCAGCGGCGGCTGCGACATCCCCAGGCGCGCCGCCGCCCGGCCGAAGTGCTGCTCCTCGGCCACGGCCAGGAACATCCACAGTTGGCGGATCAATCGGAAGTCGATGGTGGTCATACGTTGAGGTCCCCCGCGTAATCCGAAAATAGTATCAAGAAGATATTTAAAACGGAATTTACATATCAGTGCGGCGGCAACAAGATGCGTGCATCGTCCATGGAGATCGCCGCGATGACCTCGTCTTCCTTGCTTGACCGCCTTGCAGCGCTTGATACCAACACCGTGTCCGACGCGCTCGACTTTCTGGACTTGCCGGGCGCCACCTTCGGGCTGCGGCCCTTGTGGGACTGCCCCAAGATCGTCGGGCGGGCCAGCACTATCCAGCTCGGCCCGAAGACCGATGCCAAGCCCACCGTCCACCTGATCTCGCCGGTGATCGACGCGGTGGCTTCCGATGACCGCGTGCTGGTGATCGCCGGCGGCGCCGCAGGCATCTCGTGCTGGGGTGACATCCTGGCCAACGCGGCCACCGCCAAGCGCATCCGGGGCTCGATCATCGACGGCGTCAGCCGCGATATCGACGGCAGCGAGTCGATCGGCTATCCGGTCTATGGGCGGGGAGTCACCATGATCAGCGCCCGCAACCGGGTGATTCAGCTGGATTCCGGCACGCCGGTGCGGGTGGCCGGCGTCACCGTGCACGAAAACGATTATGTGATCGCGGATCGCTGCGGCACGGTGTTCGTGCCCGCGTCCCGCATCGAAGAGGTCCTGGACCTGGGCGAGCGCATCGCCAGGCGGCAGGACGGCATGGTGACCGCCGTGCGCGCCGGCCGCGCAGTGGCCGACGTCATGCACGACAAAGAATTCGAAGCCATTCGCGCCCAATAACCCATAAGTGGAGACCCGTTCATGAGCAATCCCCGCAAGGCCAATATCGAAGACCAGGCGCTGGTCGCGCTATTCGCCGGCTTGGACACCCCCGCGGTATCAGACGCCCTGGACAAGCTTGGCCTGCATGGCCAGGCCCTGGGCATCGCGCCACTGGCCGACTATGCCAAGCCGGTGGTGGGCCCGGCCTACACGGTGAAGTATGTGCCCGCCAGCCTGCCGGCCAGCACGGTCGGTGACTTCATCGATGATGTGGCCGAGGGCGACGTGATCGTCCTCGACAACGATGGCCGTACGGATGCCACCGTCTGGGGCGACATCATGACCCAGTACGCGGGCATCCGCGGCATCGCGGCCACGGTGATCGACGGTGTCTGCCGCGACGTGGTCAAAGCGCTGGGGGATGGCTATCCGCTATTCACCGCCGGCCGCTTCATGCGAACGGGCAAGGATCGCGTGCAGGTTGAATCGGTGAACACCACCGTCGGCATCGGCACCGTGCGCGTCGCCTCGCGCGATATCGTGGTCGCCGACGCCAACGGCGTGGTCATCGTGCCGCGTGCCCGCGCGCGCGACGTGGCGGAGGCGGCGCGCCAGATCGAAACCGTGGAAGCGGCGATCCGCGAACGCATTGCGCAGGGCGCCACCATCCGCGAGGCCCGCGCCGCAATGGGTTATCACACGCTGCAGAGGAAAGCATGAGAGACCCTGCACACCTTCTGAACCGGTTTCTGGCAAGTGCCAAGCCGTCGGCCACCTATCAGGTCATGGATCGGGTGGCAACCAGGCGAGCGGCCGGCGCCCAGATCATTTCACTGAGCGCCGGCGAGCCCGATTTCGACACGCCGGAACATGTGCGCGAAGCGGGTATCGCGGCTATTCGGGCCGGACACACCCGCTACACCCAGGTCGCCGGCCTGCGGACGCTGCGAGAAGCCATTGCCGCCAAGTTCCGGCACGAGAACGGCCTGGACGTGGATTGGCGCGACACGCTGGTCAGCAACGGCGGCAAACAGGTCATCTTCAATGCCTTGGCCGCCACGCTGAACGAGGGCGACGAGGTGATCGTGCCGGCGCCGTATTGGGTCAGTTACCCCGAGATCGTGCAGCTTTGCGGCGGCAAGCCGGTCGCCGTGGCATGCGGCGCGCAGAGCGGATTCAAGCTCACGCCCCAGGCGCTGCAGGCCGCCATCACCCCGCGTACCCGCTGGTTGATCCTGAACTCGCCCAGCAACCCCACCGGCGCGGTCTATGGCAAAGACGAACTGCAAGCCCTGGCCGAAGTGCTGCTGGCGCATCCGCAGGTGTTGGTGCTGGCGGACGACATCTACGAGCATCTGATCTTCGACGGGCGTGAATTCTCCACCATTGCGCAGGCGGAACCGCGTCTGCGCGAGCGTGTGCTGACGATGAACGGGGTGTCCAAGGCGTACGCCATGACCGGCTGGCGCATCGGCTTCGGGACCGGGCCGCGCTGGCTGATCGACGCCATGGAAAAACTGCAAGGCCAGCAGACCTCCGGCGCCAGCACCATCTCGCAACATGCGGCGCTGGCCGCGTTGACGGGGCCGCGGGATTTCATCACGCAGTCGCGAGCCGCTTTCCAGCGCCGGCGCGACACCCTGGTCGCCGCGCTGAACCGGGCACCGGGCTTGCAGTGCGCCGTGCCCGATGGCGCCTTCTATGCCTTCGCCTCGTGCGAAGGCCTGATCGGCAAGACCACGCCGGCGGGCGCACGGCTTGGCAGTGATGAAGACGTGGTCAATGCGCTGCTTTACGAAGCAGGGGTGGCGGCGGTGCACGGCAGCGCTTTCGGACTGGGTCCGTATATCCGCATTGCCTATGCGCTGGACGACGCGTCGCTTGCGCGCGCATGCCAGGCAATCCATGGTTTCTGCCAGGCGATATCCGACTGATGCCAAATGCCTTTCATGGAAAGACCTTCGACCTGAAAGTCGACAACGTGGCGTTAAGGGTCTCGGCCATTCTGCGGGATGGCCCGCTTGCGCCCATCGTCTTTTTGCACGGCTTCGGTTCCACCAAGGAAGATTACGCCGACATCGTTCGGCACGATGCCTTCGCGGGCCATCCCTTCCTGGCGTACGACGCCCCGGGCTGCGGGCAGACCGAGTGTGCCGACCTGGGGCGCATCTCGATTCCGTTCCTGGTGCAGACGGCGCTGGCCATGCTGAAGCAGGTGGAATTCGACCGCTTCCACTTGGTGGGCCACTCGATGGGCGGCCTGACCGCGCTGATGCTGGCCCAAGCGCAACCGGGCCGCATCCTGAGCTTCGTTGATATCGAAGGCAATATCGCCCCGGAAGACTGCTTCCTGAGCCGCCAGATCGTCGATTTTCCGGCCAGCACGGCCGAGGAATTTCTGACGGCCTTCATCGACCGGACCTACGCGGCGTCCGCATACGGCAGCGCGCTGTACGCCGCCAGCCTGCGCCACAAGGTCCGTGCCGGTGCCGTTGCGGGGATATTCCGGTCGATGGTGGCGCTGTCCGACCATGGCGCCCTAATGGAAAAATTCCTGGCCCTGCCATGTCCGACCATGTTCATGTACGGCGCCCAGAACGGCTCACTGTCGTACCTGCAGACCCTCGCCGCGCGGGGAGTGGTGCTGGCCGAGATTCCGGACTGCGGCCATTTCCCGATGTATTCGAACCCGACCGCCATGTGGCGGGAGATCGCCCGCTTGCAGGAGGCGGCGTCCGCCTGAGATCCGGCGGATAGCGGGCATGGGGAGGAAACCAGCGTTTCCCACCCGTGCTGGCATCACGTGCGAGCCGGCCGCGCCTACTTCTCTTTGCCTACCCGGGCGGCGTCGGCGTTCGTCTGCTGCAAGGCAAGCAGGCCCAGCTTCTCGTCGGTCGCCTTTTCTTCCGCCAGGGTTTCCTTCAGCAGTGTCATCGCTTCAGTCAATCCCAGCTGCTTTGCAAAAGTGCACAACGTCCCATAGCTGGCGATTTCGTAATGCTCGACCTTCTGGCCTGCAGCGATCAGCGCGGCATCGCGCACGGGGCCTTCCTCGACATCCTCAATCACGTCCTTGCCTTCCTCTACCAAACCTTCCATGGCCGCGCACTTGACGCGCTTCAAGCGGAAGTCTGCCGATTCGATGATCTTGTCGATACGTTCGATCTGGCCGCGCGTTTCTTCAAGATGTTGGGTGAATGCCTCGGCCAGGGCAGGGTTCGTGGCTGCGCGCGCCATCTTCGGCAGTGCGCGTGTCAATTGCTTCTCGGCGCTATAGACGTCCGATAGTTCGTGAATAAACAGGTCCTTCAAGGTTTTTTGAGTCATGGCGAGCTCCCGTGGGGAATTGGTGATGCGATTGGCATGAGCGATCGGGTTTTCGAAGGCGAGCGGCTGCACCTGCGCAGCAAACCCCATACCCAACCAGCAAAAGAACGAAGCGCCCGTAACGCGGCTGCCGGGTGGACGGCCGCGTTACGGGCGCCTTGATCCCTTGCCGTCTTGGGTCAGTGTTCGGGCTTCTTGGGACGCGCGAAGGCGTCTTTTCCTTCGGGCGCCTGCGAGCCTCCTGCGGGATATCCTGAATTTGTGGCTGGGTCGGGATTGACGTCGCCGGTGGGTGGCCCGCTGGCCGCAGGCTGACCCGTGAAGCCGGTCTCCGCGCGGTCTACGTGAGGAGAGGGCGGTGGGTTCGGGGCGGGTGCGGGTTTCGAATCGGTCATGATCGCTCCTGAGTGCAAATTGGGCTGCAGGCGCTGGGGGGAATGCCTCGGCAAGCAGCCAATCGCCGGATTGGGGGGGCCGGCGGATCTACTCGTCGCAACTTGCGTTCCCGCGCCGCCCCAGACCGGTATGCGCTCAGGCGATGCCGGCGCCCAGAGCTGGAAATACGTCACTGAACAGCAGGCCGATCAGTTGTTGGCCGGCCGGCGTGGACCAGTCTTGGGCGATCTCAGCTATCAGCGTGTTGGTGGCAGTGAGAACAACGCCCGCATCGTGCATCCGCTGACGAGAGAGCGCTTCAGACAGGTCGCTTGGCGAACCGGAGGCATCCATGACCGCCTGGACGCCAAATCCCTCCAGCGCGGCATCAATGGCCGGGAAGATCAAGCAAACATCGGTTGTCACGCCCGCCATGATCAGGTTCTTGCGGCCAGTGGCGAGTACGGCGTCCCGAAACGCGGGATAGGCCCAGGCATTGACGACACCCGGGCGCTTGATTCGCGCTGCGTGGGCTTCCGGCAGAACCTCTGCGATCTCGGAAAGAATGGGACCTTGTGCACGGTCCTCCTGGCTGGATGTGATCACGGTGGGCAGGCTCAGAATCTTGGCCATCTTGGCCAGCGCAATGGATTGCTTGGCGGCCAGCTCGCGGTCGATGTTCTTGATCAACTGCATCGTGCCGACCTGATGGTCGATCAGGAGCAGGGCGACGTTCTCGGCGGTGAAACGTTCGGCTTTCATGGAGGGTGTCCTTCGTGTGGGGTGGCAATGGGTGTATCTTTGATTAATCCACCCAAGAAATAAAGCCGGTGAAATGGCATTCATTGCTCCACAAATGACGCAATCATGGTTGAACTGTTAAACGACATGGCCTTGTTCATTGAGGTCGCCCGGTCTCGTAGTTTTCGAGGTACGGCCGACGTCACGGGTATCCCGAATTCCACGATATCGCGGCGCATCAGCAATTTAGAGAAGGCGATTGGCCTGCGCCTGCTGCATCGGACCACCCGAAAGGTAGAGCTCACTGAGGCAGGGCAGTTGTATTACGAGCGATGCAGGCGGATCGTTGAAGAAGCGCGTGTCGCTCACGAACAGTTGGGCGAGATGCTTGCGCAGCCAAACGGGGTGTTGCGCACCTCGTTGCCTGTCGATTTCGCGACCATTTACTTGGCGCCCTTGATGCCGGAATTTGCGCGTCGATACCCCGGAATTTCCTTTGATTTCGACCTTACGCCTCGGCGTGTCGATTTGATTTCCGAGCCCTATGACGTTGCCATTCGCATGGGCGATTTGCCCGATTCCTCCTTGATTGCCCGTTTGCTTGCCCGGTTGCCGGTACAAGTCTATGCATCGCCGGGATACTTGAAAGCCGCGGGTGAGCCCACGCATCCTTCCGATCTGCAACGGCACGAATGTATTGGCTTTCCAAAACCAGGCAAATGGACCCTGCATCGGCAGGATGAAAGCATGGAGGTGGCGGTCGGTGGACGATTCTTGGGCAATAGCATTGGCTTGTTCCGACGCCTGGCCACATTCGACCTCGGCGTCACCTTGTTGCCCCAAGAAGTCGCCCAGGAGGCCGTTGACGCAGGGCGTCTGCGACGCATCCTGCCGGATTGGCAGGCTAAGCCAACGCCCGTATATGCGTTGACAGAAACCCGCTTGTTGCCAGCCAAAACGCAGCGATTCATCGAGTTTTTGCAGGAAAAGCTGGGGAAGAACACTGGGAAAATTGTGGCGGAAGGCTGACTGTCACTCTACATGGTCAAATTACGCATAATGTGTATTATGTAAAGTAAAAGATAGGCAAGTTCTCAGCTATCCACCCCCGCCGCCAGGTTCCTAGTCCTCCGTTCATGATCGGCTACGCCAACGTCACGTCGACGGACCATCGCCACTGAACTACTTCCCGCGTAATTCGGACGCTAGCAACTGCTTGGGCACCTGGCGCACCAACAGTTCCAGAAGCACGCGAACCTTGGGTGTGAGGTCGCGGCGGCTTTGGAAGCAAGCGTGATATTCAAGATTGCCCACGTCCATCCAATCCTCCGTCCTGCTACCAGGCTTCTTTTCCGGATGTTGAAAGATGGGCTCCAGCGCGCCGGCTTCGAATAGCGGTTCCGCAACGAACCGTGGAAGGCGCGCAATCCCAGCGCCCTTCACCGCCAACTGCGTGAGCGTGTCTCCGTCGTTCGCCACCACCGTACTACCGAATTCAGGCTGTACTTGCTGTCCAAGCCGCGTCATTCGCCATGGGCGAATAGCGTCGTCAGTGGGTGATCTGAATATCAACGCGGTGTGTGCCTGGAGATGGCTCAGGATTTGCTCCTGCCGACAAGCCGGAAATCGTTGTGGCCGTGATTGTGGAAAATGCAGGCTTTGGGGCTAAGGCAGCTGCACCGATCGGCCGAATGATCTTTGACTACTGGCTAAGCACACATACTATTCAATGATTCACGAATCGTTGTATGATTGGCGCCATGAATGAAGATCAAGCGGTTCTCGCCCTCGGTGCCCTGGCCCACACCCAACGTCTGCGCGTGTTTCGCGCGCTGGTGGTGGCTGGTCTGGGCGGTCTCACCCCCAGCGTCCTGGCCGACCAGCTTGGCGTGGCGCGCAATACCTTGTCCTTCCATCTGAAGGAGTTGTCGCACGCCGGCCTGGTCAGCATCGAGCAGCAAGGCCGGAACCTGATCTATCGCGCCGACTTCTCCCAGATGAACGGCTTGCTCGGCTACCTGACCGAGCACTGCTGCCAAGGCGCTCCCTGCGAGGCTTCCGACCCCGGTGCCTGCACTGCCTGCTGATTCCCACCCGTTATTGCCAGGAATTCCCATGTCGATGTCGTCCGCTACACAAACGGCGCCCGCGCAGCAAGCGCGGGTCGGGTTGAGCGTCTTCGAGCGTTACCTGACGCTCTGGGTGTTTCTCTGCATTGTCCTGGGGGTGGCTCTGGGTCAACTTATGCCTGCGCTATTTCAGGCCATCGGGCATCTGGAGGTCGCGCAAGTCAATCTGCCCGTGGGCGTGTTGATTTGGGTGATGATCATCCCGATGCTTCTGAAGGTGGACTTCGAGGCCTTGGGCCAGGTCAAGCAGCATTGGCGTGGTATTGGCGTAACGCTGTTCATCAACTGGGCGGTCAAGCCGTTCTCCATGGCGTTCCTGGGGTGGCTGTTCATCCGGCAGGTCTTTTCCCCCTGGTTGCCTGCCGACCAGCTGGATAGCTACATAGCGGGTTTGATCCTGCTTGCCGCCGCGCCGTGCACGGCCATGGTGTTCGTGTGGAGCCGGCTGACCGGCGGTGATCCGGTATTCACACTGTCTCAGGTTGCGCTGAACGACGCGATCATGGTGTTCGCCTTTGCACCGATTGTCGGCCTGCTGCTTGGCCTGTCGGCCATCACCGTGCCCTGGAATACGTTGCTGGTTTCGGTCGGGCTGTACATCGTGATCCCCGTCATCCTTGCTCAACTCTGGCGTCGCGCCCTGCTGCGCCGCGGGCAGGACGCATTCGAGGCTGCGTTGGCGCGGATCGGGCCGTTCTCCATGGCCGCGCTGCTGCTGACGCTGGTGCTGCTGTTCGCGTTCCAGGGCGAAGCCATCATCGGCCAGCCGCTCGTGATCGCCATGCTGGCGGTGCCGATCCTGATCCAGGTGCTCTTCAATTCCGGCTTGGCGTACTGGCTGAATCGTCGCGTGGGAGAAAAGCACAGCATCGCTTGTCCGTCAGCACTGATCGGCGCCTCCAATTTCTTCGAGCTTTCCGTCGCGGCCGCAATCAGCCTGTTCGGATTCCAGTCCGGCGCCGCGTTGGCAACCGTGGTGGGCGTGCTGATCGAGGTGCCGGTGATGTTGCTGGTCGTGCGCGTGGTGAACCAGTCCAAAGGCTGGTACGACGCGGGCGCCCGTCGGAGCTAGACGGTGGCAGGAGCTCCGGTCCGAGTGGTCGGCACGCTGGGCACCGCCCAGACATTGGCCTGGGCGTCGTCCTACTACCTGCCTGCCATGTTGGCCGCTCCGATGGCCGATGACCTGGGCGTACCAACCCCAACGGTCTACGCGGCATTTTCCGGCGCAATGGTGGTGTCGGCACTTGTCGGCCCCTGGGCAGGCCTTGCGATCGACCGTCACGGCGGCCGCATCGTCCTTGTTGGCACGAGCCTGATGTTCGCGCTGGGATTGGCCATGCTGGGGTCGGCCCAAAGTCTATGGGCAATGGTTGCCGCTTGGCTCATCCTCGGCTTGGCAATGGGTGCCGGCCTGTACGAAGCCGCATTCTCCAGCCTCGTTCGCCTGTACGGACATCACGCCCGCGGCGCGATCACCGGTATTACGCTGATTGCGGGCTTTGCCAGCACCGTTGGCTGGCCGCTATCGGCCTGGATGGAAACACGGTTCGGCTGGCGCGAAGCATGCCTTGGTTGGGCGGGCCTGCATTTACTGATCGGCGTGCCGCTCAATGCCTGGCTACCGAAACTGCCGACCTCGCCAAACGTCGAAAAGCCGGTCGTGGCGGCGCCGACGGAAGCGGTTTCCTCCCCTACCGCTGCTCCCTCACCCCAGCACCAAAAGTTTGCAACCGCCCTTCTCGCCTTCGTCTTCGCCGCCACCTGGTTCATCAGTACCGCCATGGCGACACACTTGCCACGCATGCTCGAGGCTGCCGGCGCTACCTTGGCCGCGGCGGTGGCGGTAGGTGCGCTTATCGGTCCTGCACAAGTAGCCGGCCGCGTGCTGGAGTTTGGATTTCTGCGACACGTTCACCCGTTGCTGTCAGCACGCTTGGCCGCGATGGCGCACCCCGCGGGTGCGGCGGTGCTGCTGATGGCGGGACCGGCAATGGCGCCGGTATTTGCCGTTCTCCACGGCGCCGGTAACGGCATCTTGACCATCGCGAAGGGCACCTTGCCGCTGGCGCTATTTGGCTCAGACGGGTATGGCGCGCGCCAGGGTTGGCTGATGATGCCCGCGCGGATCGCGCAGGCGGCGGCCCCGCTTCTTTTCGGCCTGGCGCTGGACGCATGGGGCGCCAACGCCCTGTGGTTGTCTGGCGCCATCGGTCTGGCCGCCTGTGGCGCACTGCTGCTGTTGCGCGCCCGGTCGCCCGCGCAGTGAATGAAGTTTCAGTTTTGCATCAACGGAGGTTTGCATGAGTTTCCCCCCCAACTATCACAACGTCGCCAACGGCACATCGCCCTACGCCGATCTGCCCAACATTGATCCGTCATTGTTGGAACCCCCCTCCTCTGCGGCGTTGTTCTCGCCCGAGCGGGCTACGCACGCGCCGCGTTTCCTGGTGCTGTATGGGTCATTGCGCGAACGCTCCTACAGCCGGCTGGTCGCAGAGGAATCTGCGCGGCTGCTCCAAGCCTTGGGTGGCGAAACCCGCATGTTCAACCCGGCCGGACTGCCGCTCGTCGACGACGCCGATGACAACCACCCCAAAGTCCGTGAGCTGCACGAACTGGTTCAATGGGCCGAAGGCATGGTGTGGAGCTCGCCGGAGCGCCACGGCGCCATGACGGGTCTGATGAAGACGCAGATCGACTGGATTCCCCTGTCGATGGGCGCCGTTCGTCCCACTCAGGGCAAGACGCTTGCCGTGATGCAGGTGTCGGGCGGATCGCAGTCCTTTAACGCCGTGAACCAGATGCGGGTACTGGGCCGGTGGATGCGGATGCTGACCATACCGAACCAATCGTCGGTGGCCAAGGCGTACCAGGAGTTCGATGATGCCGGGCGCATGAAGCCTTCGCCCTACTACGACCGCGTCGTCGACGTGGTCGAGGAATTGATGAAGTTCACCTTGCTCACGCGGGATGTGGCGCCGTACATGGTGGACCGCTACAGCGAACGCAAGGAAACGGCCGCCGCCCTCTCCCGTCGGATGAAGCAAGGCTCGATATAACGGTTTTCTGCGCCTCTTGCACCGGCGCCACGATGTGGCGCCGGCATTTGCAATGCTATTTCTTCGCCGCAATATTCAAATTGGCCTGGCGGCCAAGCGATTATGTTGCAGCCGTTAGTGATCCATTGATGTTTCATTAATATTTTCATCCGCCCCGCGCTTTAGACTGCATATTTGTTTTCTGTTTGGTGCGGTGATCGTATTTGGTCATTTAATGGCCAGGCATTAAAACCCGCTGGGTTTTTATGGGATCTTGCGCGCAGCGATATCCTGCATCAGCGCCCTCCCCTTGGAACTGTTCCGCGCCCTTGCGGCAAGCGCTTTCAGCCCCGTTGTCCTACCTGAACTGGCCCTATTTCAATAATATAAAAGTGTATCAATTAGCGCCAGTTTTACGGTTCGGATGGTATCCACACATCAACTCTACGCGCATCGGTTGGTATCCGTTTTTTTATACTAGATAATAGGGATGGTATCCATCCATTAATTCTTGGTATTGCAAAAAAATTGGTATACATTGCGTCCTTTTTTTCGACCGCCCATTTCGTCCGCGCAGATTGGATCGTTACGTAAGCATACGTTTGCTGCGATCCGGTAATGCTTGGACATCAGTTTATTAATCGAAAAATAGGACCCAAGTTTTGATATACGGCACAAGAAAGTGGCTGACCGCGACGCTCGCGCTGAGTACCTCTTATTGCGGTGGCGTTACGGCCGCCGACCTGACTGTTGCGCCAGGTAATACGCAGCTATTCGATGGCTCGGCCAACTTCCCCGGCGGCGTCGATGTGAATGGCGGCACGGTGGTGATCGGCGGCAACGGCGGCGGCGCCGGCGTCACGATCAATGGAAACGTTAATGCGACCTCCAACGGCATCGTCTCGGGCTTCGGCTCGATCAATGGCGATCTGAACGTGACGGGGAATGCGCGCGTTGCGCCCGGCTATTCGGTCGGTACGCCGACCGGCGTCTCCAACGGCAATTTGGGCGTCACCGGCAACCTGTCGATGAGCAATGCCGTGTTCGACTTCGAAACCGGCTATGCGGGGCTGCCGATCACGCAACCCGGCACGGGCGACAACATAACGGTCGGCGGCAACGTTGCCCTGAACAACACCACGCTGAACGTCTCGGTGAACACCCTGGGTGTCAACGCCGGCTACTACCGGATCATGTCGTACGGCGGCACGTTAAGCGGCAACGGCCTGTCCTTGGGCACGGTGACAGGCGATTCCGTGCCGGGAGCCACCATCCAGTCGTTGACCGACGACAAGCAGATCAACCTCATCCTGGGGCCCAGCACGACCAACCTGTGGAACGGCGACGGCGCGGCCTCCGCGACGCGGGCGGGCGGCGGCAATGGCACCTGGAGCGCCTCCAGCACAAACTGGAACAGCCCGACCAACGCCACCGGCGCCCTGCCCGATGGCGGCTATGCCATTTTCACCGGCGCGACCGGCACCGTCACGGTTGATGGCAGCGCCGGCCCGGTCCGCGTGTCGGGCATTCAGTTCGCCACCGACCGGTATCGTCTGCAAGGCGCGCCCATCACGCTGGTCGGCAGCGGCGGCAATCCGCCGGTCCTGGTCGTGGGCGACGGCACCTATGCCTCCGGCCAATTCGTCGACACGATCGACAACCCGCTTCAAGGCACGCAGGGTTTTGTGAAGACGGGCCCGGGGTCGGTGATCCTGACCGCGGACAGCAGCGGCCTGACCGGCCCCATCCTGATCGCCGACGGCGCGCTGGAAATCGACGGCAAGTTGAACGGTCCCATGGATATCGGCCGCGAAGTCGTGCTGGCGGGCGTGGGCCAGGTGGGCACCACCACCCTCTACCCCACAGCAGTCATCTCGCCGGGCAATGACGGCTCGCCCATTGGCACGCTGACGGTCAACGGCAACCTCACGTTCGGCGAAAACACCATCTATCGCGTGCACGCCGACCCGGCAAGCACCGCCAGCGACCGCATCCACGTCACGGGCGTGGCCTATCTTGACGGATCCGTGGCCCACGTCGGCCCCGACGGCAACTATGCGCCGCGCACGACCTACAACATCCTGACGGCCGACGGCGGCATTCAGGGCCGCTTTACGGGCGCTTCAAGCGCGTATGCGTTCCTGACCCCCACGCTCAGCTACGACGCCAAGAACGCCTTCATGACGCTGACCCGCAACGACGTGCCGATCGGCAGCGTGGGCGAAACGGGCAACGAGAGCAGCGTGGGCGGTGCGTTGGATAACGAAGATCCGCCCGCCACCGGAAACGGCTCCTCCTCGACAGGGAATGGATCGGCAGCGGCCGGAAACGGCGCTGCATCGGCCGGCAATGGAACGTCGTCGACCGCAAACGGATCGACCAGCACCACGACCACTACGACCGAATCGCCGGTGGTTGGAAGCGGCATCGCGGCGGCCAAGGACACGGGTGCCAGCCAGGTGGCGGCGGCCGTCCTGACCATGACGCCGGGCGAAGCGCGTTCGGCCTTGAAGATGCTGTCAGGCGAAGCGTACGCCAGCACCGCCAGCGTGTTGCAGAGCCAGGCGGACACCGTGCGCACGCTGCCGCTGACCCACTTGCGCGGCAACCTGGACGCGCCGACGCTTGCCGGACGTCCGACGGCCCAGTTGGGGGCATCGTCTTCCGACGCCTTGCCCCAAAGCGGGGCATCCCCCGTCTGGGCGCAAGCCTTCGGCAACTGGAGCAAGTTCGGCGGTGACGGCAACGCGTCCAGCGTGAGCCAATCGGCCGGCGGGCTCTTCGTCGGCGGCGACGGCGCCGTAGGCGGCGGCTGGCGCTTGGGTGGCGCGCTGGGCTACATCGGCAGCCACAACACGATCGCCGATGCGTCGTCGCGCAGCAACGTTGACAGCTATACGGCGACGTTGTTCGGCGGACGCAATGTCCAGGCCGGACCTGGCCATTTCCGCTTCATGGCGGGCGCGGCCTACACCTGGCACGACATCGACGCCAAGCGCGACGTGGCGGCCGGCAGCCTGAACCAGCGGCTTGAGTCGTCCTATCGCGCGTCGTCGACGCAGGTGTTCACCGAACTGGGCTACAACCTGCCGCTGGGCGATGCCTACACCATCGAACCCTACGCCGGCCTGGCCTGGAACCAGTTGCGCACGCGCGACTTCCAGGAATCGGGTGGCTCGGCCGCCCTGCACGGCGCCGGAAACACCGATGACGTGACCAGCACGACGGTGGGCCTGCGCGGCGCGTGGCAATTCGGTTCGGACGTTGCCCCGGGCCGCCTGACCGCGTCCTTGGGCTGGCGCCATGCAATGGGCGATGTGAAGCCCAGGCAGGAACTGGCTTTC